>Ga0209755_10000025_pt1 | contig 245573 bp, 205 predicted proteins | sample TergutCo191P1_FD_187301 | JGI IMG/M metagenome (GOLD analysis project Ga0209755, IMG submission 187301) | Cornitermes sp. P1 segment gut microbial communities from Petit-Saut dam, French Guiana - Co191P1 (SPAdes) (version 2) | ecosystem: Host-associated > Arthropoda: Insects > Digestive...
GAGCGGAATGAATGCCAACATAGGTGAATACGGCTGGGCAGGGTATTTAGGCACTTACTTTGCGATAGACCCGGTAGCTGAACTGACTTATGTTTACGCACACCAATTATTGCCAAGCATGGAAGATCACATCGCTCCAAGATTGAAAAATATTATATACGCTTGCATGTGAACAGAGCATTGCCGGCAAGCCACTGGCAACAACATGGCAACAAAAAATCAGATAGCCGATAATTTATGGATAATACAAACAATCCGAGTTAAACCGACTAAACGAAACATGCTAAAATGCACAGCATGGCAGGTATGTTATTTTCTTACATTCTAACCAACACCATTGACAAAAATGGTTAGAACGGTTAGAATGGGGTTAGAATGTATCAGAAAGCGAGGGGCATCATTTGTCTTTAGTTGAAAATGCAGTAACGGAATTTAAGAGGGAATATACATCGGATATAATCAAAACCGTAATTGCTTATGCAAACACAGGCGGCGGCACGCTTTATATTGGCATTGATAATGACGGCGGTGCGTTTGGTGTGGCAAATGTTGAGGAAGCGATGCTAAAAGCGAGCAATGCTATTCGTGATGTCGTAAAGCCCGATGTAACTATGTTTGTGGACTATACACAGGAAGTAATTGATAACAAGGCGGTTATCAAAATTGTTGTGCAAAAAGGCTCGTCATGTCCGTACTATATTGCTGGTAAGGGTATACGTCCGGAGGGCGTGTATGTACGGCAGGGAGCATCAAGCGTTCCCGCAACAGAAACAGCGATTTTGCGCATGATAAAAGAAACTGATGGAGAAAAGTTCGAAGAAACTCGTTCGCTAAACCAAGAATTGATTTTTGCCTATGCCGAAAAGGAATTTAAACTCGAAAATGTTTCCTTTGGGAAAAGTCAGCAAAAAACACTTGGACTTATGACCGCCGATGGGATATATACGAATCTTGGATTGCTCTTGTCCGACCAGTGCGTGCACACGGTAAAACTTGCCGTCTTTGAGGGGACTTCTAAAGCAACATTCAAAGATAGGCGAGAGTTTTCGGGTTCTTTGCTAAAGCAACTTAATGAAATTTATGAGTTTATTGACCGCTATAATCGTATTCGCTCCGAGATAAATGGACTGCGGCGTATTGATAAAAGGGATTATCCACCCGAAGCAGTGCGGGAGGCGTTGCTAAACGCACTGGTACACAAGGATTATTCATTCAGCGATAGTACGCTAATCAGTATTTTTGATGACCGCATCGAATTTGTGTCCATAGGAGGGCTTGTTAGAGGGATAACCTTTGATGATGTGATGCTTGGCATTTCAATAGCACGCAATAAAAACCTCGCTAATGTGTTTTATCGGCTAACGCTGATAGAAGCCTATGGTACAGGTATGCCAAAAATCATGCAGAGTTATGATGGCTTTGCCACAAAGCCACAAATTGAAGTCACTGACAACGCGTTTAAGATTACGCTACCCAATACCAATGAAGCCACTGAAAAAGCATTGTTGAGCGAAAACGAGAGTGTGACACTAGATTTGCTTAAAGACAAGAAGTTCATTGTTAGGAAAGATATAGAGTCTGCGTTATCACTATCACAGACAGTGGCAGGGCGTGTTCTGAAAGGCTTGATGAATAAAGGCAAAATTCGAGCTGTGGGCGGCGGCAAGAACACACGGTATGTCTTGAACAAGTGAGAACGAAGAATCTTTGCTCGCTGTGATTATGAAAAGATGCTGTAGCATGGATAAGGATTATGTAGATTGAAAGCAGGGCGAATGTACGATGGGTTTTGAAAAAGCTATATTAAAACATAACTCACAGAAAGATGATAGGAGAACACGGGCATGAAGTTTTTTGAAAAGCAGGTTGAGACGACTACGGTGTATGAGGGGATAATTGTCAATGTCAGAAGAGACGTTGCGGAGCTTCAAAACGGTAATAGGTCGAAGAGGGAAGTGGTGGAGCATCCGGGCGGTGTCGGGATTGTTGCGTTGACAGACGAGGGTAAGGTGGTTTTGGTGCGACAGTATCGCTATCCAATGGAGGAGGAACTCCTTGAAATCCCTGCGGGTAAGCTGGATGATAATGAAGATCCGTTTGAATGTGCCAAGAGGGAGCTTTCCGAGGAGACGGGCTATACTGCAAACACTTATATTGATTTTGGTGTTATGTATCCGTCAGCAGGTTTTTGCAGGGAGACGTTGTATCTGTACCTTGCGCTAGACCTTGAGCCGGGGGATATGCACCTCGACCACAATGAACTTCTTTCAGTTGAAGAAATGGATTTAGATGAACTCGTTGCACAAATAATGTGCAATGAAATCAAAGATGCGAAAACTATTATTGGTGTTATGAAAGCTAAAGAATATTTACGCCGGGGGCGTTAATCCGGTGCGAGGGTAATGACCACCCTCAGCGCCGGAGACACATAAAATTTTTAACACCCTCGCCTCGCTTATTTTTATGTAGCTTCGTTTTGTCCTTTGGGAGTGGTGACGGTGAACAGCGTTGGTGCTTTTTTGTATAGAAGTATGCCTACAATCATTGTGAAGGCGATTTCAGGTATCATGTATGTGCCGTTGTATGCCAGAGAGAATGACCAAACTTCAGCATATGCCAGATTGTCTGAAAGTGACAGGCTTCCTGTGATGAAATAACCCCAAATCAGAACGCCTGAGATAAAGTGGAACAGATAGCGTAGCCCCAGGCACAACGGAACTGCGTATAAAATACCATCGCCTGATTTCTTGAATAGTCCGGATAAGCCCAAAACGGAAAATGCCAAAATGTAATCAAACGCAAGCATAGCTATCCATGCTCCAAGTGTTCCGCCCGGTGGTGCCCAAACTTGCTGAAGTATTTGCAGCCCCGCATAGACAATGCCACCGAGCAAGCCCCATTTGAGCCCATGACGTAAGCCAATCATCAGTATGGGGAGCATGGAAAGGAGCGTAACGGAGCCGCCTTGCGGCATTATAGTGAACCTAACAAAGCTCAGAGCAAAACCGATTGCTACAAGCAGTGCTGATTCTACCAGTGCGCGGAGTTCGCGGGATCTTGTGGTTGTTTGCATAAAAATACACCTCACTTTTTTATTTAATGAGGTGCATTAATTGCTTTCTTACTCCCGACGGCGGCATTATCCGCATCCGGTAATAAGGGTTAGGTGTGGCATTTCACACCCTCTCAGCCGCCTGTCGGCAGCACCCCATTTTTAACTTGTTAATTTTAATATGGTCTGAAGATAATATGCAAACAGCACATTATCTACTACCCTATCCTACCATCGAGGCTACTTCTGCGGCGAAGTCGTCTTGTTTCTTTTCTATACCTTCGCCTTTTTCAAAGCGTGTGAATGAGTTTGCTTTGATGGTTCCGCCGAGAGACTTTGCAACTTGTGCAATGTGTTGCTCGACAGTGACTTTGTTTTCTTTTACGAAAGGCTGATTGAGAAGGCAGATGTCCTCGTAGAATTTGTTGATACGACCTTTTACCATGTTCTCTGCAATTTGGCGAGCCTTATCTTCGGGGAGATTTTTTGCCTTGTTCTCTTCGATAGCTTTATTAAGTTGGATTTCTCTTTCTTTTTCAAGTTCCTGAGGGTCAACCGAAGCTGTGTCGAGGTAAAGGGGGCGCATAGCGGCGATTTGCATAGCAACGTCTTTGCCAAGCTCTGTTACAGCATCCATATCTGATACGCCGTCTACTTCGAGGTTTACTATAACGCCGATTTTACCGCCTGCGTGTATGTACGGTATGCTTAAACCATCTGTGTAACGCTCGAAGCGCCTGATAGAGATGTTTTCACCGATTACGAGTATCATTTCCTGTTGCTCCTCGGCAACTGTTTTGCCTGAACCGGAGTAGGGGCTTGCCAGAAGTGCATCGACATCAGCCGGTGCGTTTTTTGCTATTGCCTGCGCCACTCCTGCAACAAATTCGTTGAATTTATCGTTTTTAGCTACGAAGTCAGTCTCGGCATTGACTTCTACGACTACGCCTACACCGTCGATAACTGCGGCGTATGCAATACCCTCTGCTGTGATTCTTCCGGCCTTCTTTTGTGCCGCTGCAAGTCCGCGCTCACGAAGATAGGCAATTGCTTTTTCCATATCCCCGCCGGTTTCGGTCAGGGCTTTTTTACAATCCATCATTCCAACTCCGGTTGCTTCACGGAGTTCTTTAACATCTTTAGCTGTAAATGACATTTATTCAAATCCTTTCAGATACTATTCTGCTGTAGGTTCTTCTGCGGAATCCTCTGCTTTGGCAGTCGCCTTCTTTGCCGCCGGTTTTCTCGGCTTTTTCGGAGCGGGAGCTTCTTCTGATGATTGCTCGCCTACTTCAACTTCAGTGCTCTCTTCTTTTTTTGCAGTCTTGCGTGTGGTCTTTTTAACAGGTGTTTCAGAGGCATCTTCAGACTCGGCGGACTCGGTTGCAACAGGCTTGGATTTCGGCTCGGCTTTTGGTTCAGCTTTTACCTTGGGCTCCGCTTCAGCTTTGGGTTTAGGCTCAGCTACAGGTGCAGGCTCCGCTTTTGCTGTCGGTGCAGGTGTAGGTGCAGCTACAGGCACGGGTTTTGCGGCGGGTTCAGGTTTTGCTACAGGCTTTGCAGCGACAGGTTCGCTGACGGGTGCTGCTACTGACTCGGGTGAACCTTCGGAGGCTTTTGCCTCATCGGCTGCTGCGGCTTCCGCTGCATCTGCGCCTTGGCGGCCTTCGACTACCGCGCTTGCCATTGCTTGTGCTATAAGGCGAATGGCTCTGATGGCATCGTCATTTCCGGGTATGATGTAGTCAATCTCGTCGGGGTCACAGTTTGTATCAACGATTGCCACAATCGGAATTTTAAGTTTGCGCGCTTCTGCGATTGCGTTGTGCTCTTTGCGCGGGTCTACGATAAAGAGCGCCGCAGGCAGTTTTTTCATATCTTTAACGCCGCCGAGGTACTTTTCAAGCCTGTTAATCTCGCCGGTGAGTTTGATTACTTCTTTTTTAGGCAGAATATCAAATGTGCCATCGTCTTGCATTTGTTTTAGTTGCGCCAAACGGTCTATGCGTGTGCGCATTGTCTTGAAGTTTGTGAGCATACCACCCAGCCAGCGGGCGTTGACAAAATACATTCCGACACGTTCCGCTTCCTCACGGATGGCATCTTGCGCTTGCTTTTTTGTACCTACAAACAGGACACTGCCGCCTTGCTCGCTTACGTTGCGGACGAAGTTGTATGCATCTTCCAGTTTCCTAACTGTTTTTTGCAAGTCGATGATGTAGATTCCGTTGCGCTCCATGTAAATATAAGGAGCCATCTTGGGGTTCCATCGGCGAGTTTGGTGTCCAAAATGCACACCTGCTTCCAAAAGTTGCTTCATTGATACTACTGACATAAATTCCTCCAAAATTATTTGTTTTTAAGACATTTCTGCCTTCCTCCGAACTCGTCAACTTTTCAGTCCAACCTCGGGAAACCCTTAGGCACATGGCTGAAAATCAAAGCTCGTGCGTGATAGCTATGGTATTGTAACAAAAACTCTTGCAAATTGCAAGAGTTTTTTGCAGTGCTGTGGGCCAGTGCTGTGGGAAACAACGGAACTAGTAACATTTGCGTGCGGCACTACCGATACAACGGACCGTATGTTTCGCAGGCTCTGTAGTCTGCACTTTCTTTGTCTTTTGTGCCGAATGCAGACCACGCGTGCGGGCGGAAAATGGCTTCGTCACAGACGTTGTGTAGTGATACAGGTATACGCAGCATTGAACAAAGGGTTATTACGTCTGCGCCTTTGTGACCGTAGCAGAATGCACCGTGATTTGCACCCCAGTTTGCCATAACGCTGTAAACGTCTTTAAATGCGCCTTCACCTGTGAGCTTCGGAGCAAACCAAGTTGAGGGCCAGGTTGGTGCCGTTCGTTTGTGAAGCATTTCGCTTACATTTGCCGGAAGGTCTACTGTATAACCTTCGGCAATCTGCATGACAGGACCCAGACCGTCAATGAGATTGAGTCTGAGCATTGTGACAGGCATGACTCCTTCGGTCTGATACTTTGAAGAGAAGCCACCGCCTCTGAAATATTCGACCTCGGCAGGACACCATTCGGTTTTTGCGAGGCAATTTTTGATGTCTTCATCAGCCATATCCCACCAAGGTTTCATAATGCTGTTGCCGTCCGAGTCTTTCGCTCCGCCGTTGCCGTCAAGTGCAGCCGCGCCTGAGTTGATAAGATGGATAAAGCCATCCTTTGCTTTGCCATCGGGCTTCCATCCTGTTACACGCTCAACAGCCTCGGGACTCCAGTATGTGCGCACATCGGCGAAGACTGAAGCTGCTCCATCCATCAGATGCGAAAACAACATGGAAATACCGTTGAGACTATCATTTTCAGTAGCGAAAATTGTAGGCTGCCTCTTGCCGGTCCAGTCGAAAGTCGAACTCAAAATCGCCTCCGTGAAATCGGCATTTGGTTTGTGGTCTGTCCACTGGCGTTGACCTTGGAAGCCGCCGGCTATGGCGTTTCTGCCCAGTGCTTCTTCGTGAAAACCCATTTTTGCGAGTTTGGGGTTTCCGAGCAATATATCTTTGCAGATAAGAGTCATTTTAACCACAAAATCCCACTGCTCAACCTTTTGCTCGGCAGAATACTGCTTAGCTTCGGCGTTTACATCAAACCCTTCCTTGCAATGCTTCTTTGCCCAAGCGAGAGCCTTTTTAAACTCCTCGGGGTCATAAATCTCGCGGTCAATGCGGCGCGTGATTTCACTCATATCTACCCACTCTGAACGGATTCCGAGGTATTTTTGCATAAAAGCAGGGTCTAAAAATGAGCCTGATATGCCCATTGAAACAGAGCCGATTCCGACATATGCTTTATTTTTCATCTGCCCGACTGCGATTGCTGCTCCGGCAAAGCGCAGGATTTTCTCTTTTACATCTTCGGGAACTGAGCTATCATCTTTATCTTGCACGTCATGCCCGTAAATTGAAAATGCGGGTAAGCCTCGCTGCGCATGAGCGGCGAGGACTGCGGCAAGGTAGACCGCGCCCGGGCGCTCTGTGCCGTTGAATCCCCATACTGCTTTTACTGTGTCAGAGGATAAGTCCATGGTCTCACTGCCGTAGCACCAGCAGGGAGTGACAGTCAGTGTGCCGATTACATTTTCTTTTGCAAACTTCTCCGCACAGCGGGCGGCTTCTGCTCCGCCGCCTATCGTGCCATCTGCAATGATGCACTGCACGGGTGTTCCGTCGGCATAACGTAGATTACTGCTGATAAGTGTCGCCGCTGATTTTGCCATTGCCATTGTTTGAGCTTCAAGTGACTCACGCACTCCGCCCCAGCGCCCATCAATTGTAGGGCGAACTCCGATTTTTGGATATGCCATTTACACGTCCTCCTTATGCCGAAACACAAAATTTCTATTGAGTATAGCACAAAGTAGTAATAAGGTAAATAAAATAATTGCTATCACTCATTTTATTTGGTGAGATATGACAAAGAAAGTTGTAATAAATATGAAGATGATGGCTCGAAAGTGTTAAAATTTTCACGTTTATTAGTGCAATACAGAGAATTTCGCTATTTGACAATTTGCAGTTTGTGTTTTAAATATATGGCGATGATGCCACAGGCTAGCAAAAAGATTATTCGCTACGCTCAGAATGACACGGGTGTGATGCTTTGCATCAGCCCTATCATTTGCTGCATTTAACGAAATCGGGGAGATTTAACATGACAAAACATGAAGCGTTAAGGAAATACTTTGGTCACAGTGAGTTTCGTCCTGCGCAGGAGCAGGTTATTGATGCTATTTTAGCGGGACGTGATGTGATGGGGATAATGCCGACAGGGGCAGGTAAGTCCGTCTGTTTTCAGATTCCTGCGCTTTTGTTGTCCAGCGTCACCATTGTGATTTCGCCTCTAATTTCGCTGATGAAAGATCAGGTTGCAGGTCTCAGAGATGGTAACATTCCTGCGGCTTTCATAAATTCTTCTCTTTCGGCAGAGCAGTATGATGAGGTTATAAGCAGGGTCAGGTCCGGTTACTATAAAATAGTCTATGTAGCTCCTGAGAGGCTCGAATCGGGGGACTTTATAGATTTTGCGCAAGATTCGGATATATCGCTTATTGCTGTTGATGAGGCGCATTGTGTTTCGCAGTGGGGGCAAGATTTCAGACCCAGTTATCTGAGGATTTCAAACTTTGTTCAGAGGCTCAAGTCCCGTCCGATAATCGGGGCGTTCACAGCGACTGCAACCGATGATGTGAAGAGTGATATTGTACGGTTACTGAAACTCGAAAATCCTTTGAATCTCACGACCGGGTTTGACAGACCTAATCTCTACTTTGGGGTTGAGAGACCGAAAAATAAGGTGGTACGGCTCCATGAGCTGATTGCTGAAAACAGTGATGTCTGCGGGGTCGTCTATTGCTCAACGCGAAAATCTGTTGATGCTGTCTGTGGTGAACTTCGCAGGTGTGGGGTTTCTGCCTTGAGATACCATGCGGGGCTTGAGGCTTCGGAGCGTAGAGCCAACCAGGATTTATTTCTCGGCAGCGGTGTATCCGTAATGGTTGCGACGAATGCTTTTGGTATGGGTATCGATAAGCCCGATGTGCGCTATGTTATACACTATAATATGCCGAAAAACCTTGAAAACTATTATCAGGAGGCAGGGCGTGCAGGGCGGGACATGAATCCGGCTGAGTGCATTTTGCTTTTCTCAGAGGATGATATTACGACGGCTGAGTTTCTGTCTAAGGGTTCACAGAAGAATAATGAACTTTCTCCGAGAGAACAGAAAGTGGTACGCAGGCTGGACGAAAGGCGGCTTGACAAGATGATTCGATTCTGTGAGGTGGATTCTTGCCTTCGCGCATATATTTTGCGCTATTTTGGAGAGAAGCATAAAGGGTATTGCGGGAATTGCAGCAGTTGCCGCAAGCGCAGCTTGCTAAGCAGGATTTTCAGTGTCGTGCGTGGGTAAAGAAGAGCACATGAGTTAAGCAATGAGAAATTTTAAGTTTCGCCACAGCTGACCAGGATCTGATAATTAGTGCTGACCGCTGGGGTTAGATTTGAAGAACTTTATTGTTTATGGTATAATTTTGATTGGGTAATTAGCAAAAATATACCATAAAAATGCAGAATAAACTTGACGCGGATTTGAGTTTGTGATATCATTTAGTGACGGTGAATGACTGCAAAGTCTTGGAAAATCGACTTATATTCGATTGTGAGGATGCTATATGTATAGAGTTTTGATGGAAGAACTCGTGGCTTGGAAAGAATTACCATATAAAAGGCCGCTTTTGGTTCAAGGGATAACACAATGCGGGAAGACTCACTTGCTCAAAGAGTTTGGGGCTAAGTGTTATAAGGATGTGCTTTATTTCGACTTTGAAGAGGATAGGCAGCTTGCCTATTTCTTTGAGCAAGACCTCAATCCGCAGAGAATAGTTAAGGATATGTCCCTCTACAGGGGTGCGGATATTAAGCCTGAGTCCACTTTGATTATTTTTGACGGTATTCAATATTGTTCAAATGCCCTTGATTCTCTTGCTTATTTCTATCATAACGCACCTAAATATCATGTGATTGCCGCGGGAACTTTTAATGATGTTCCTTTGCCGAAGATTGATACACTGACACTGCTTCCAATGAATTTTTATGAGTTTCTTCATGCCCAGAATTCTGTGCTTGCTCTGCACCTGCGGGATTCCGGTTTTAAAGGCGAGCATTTAACTACTTTCAAGGCGCAGCTTGAGGCGATTTTTACCGACTTCCAGATTATCGGCGGTATGCCAGAGGTTGTACAGACATGGATAGATACCAAGAGCATTGATGCCGTTGAAAAGATACAAGCTCGCATTATTCAAGGGTTTGAAAATGACTTTGCGAAACTTGCGGGTGCTTCGCTTTTCCCAAAACTTATCGCTGTTTGGAGCGCTATCCCTGCGCAGCTTTGCAAGGAAAATCGCAAGTTTATGTTTTCTCGTGTCAAAAGGAGCTGGCGTGCAAGGGATTTGGAGGATGCTATAAATCTTTTAGTTCGTGCGGGTCTTGCGTATAAAGTGACACATGTGGATAAGCCAAAGTTTCCCCTCAACTCACAGATTAATGAGATGCATTTTAAGCTCTATATGTGCGATGTGGGGTTACTCAGGCGCACTGCGAGGATTCCGGCCTCCGCCATTATGAGCAGGTCGAGCGGTTACAAAGAGTTAAAGGGCGCACTCGTTGAAAATATTGTTTGCTCGGAGCTTATGAGGATTTATGACAGCGAGCTCTATTATTGGTCGGCGGATAATCCCGGCAGGGCTGAGGTAGAGTTTATAGTCCAAGACGGCGATGATATCATTCCTATTGTGGCTAAAGCGGGCAGCGTTAGTAAGACTAGGTCTCTTTTGCAATATTCCGTAATGTTTAAGCCAAATAAGTCTGTAATGGTTTCAGCGGTATATGATAAACCCGATGTCTTGCCTGTTTATGCATTTTGGAACTTAAAAGAATGGCTTGCAAGTCTCGGCAGTTGATGTGTACATGAAATCTATGTATTGAATTACTTTCTCATTAATGTTATTATTAGAATCAAATATATTGTAACAGGGAGGCGTAAGTTGTGGTAAAGGTTGATATTAGTGGTGCTTTGGGGTTTGTTACCGAAAACGAGATTAATGCCTTAGATACGCAAAAGCCGCTTGAAAAGTTGAAAACACTATATGAAAACGGCTGGATGGGGTTACCTGCTTCTTTTAACCCGGAGCTTGCAAATGTAATAAAACGTTTCAGAGACGGCATAAAAAATCAGTCAGATGTGCTTGTTGTGCTTGGAATAGGCGGCTCGTATCTTGGTGCGCGTGCGGCTATCGAGTATATTAAATCACCTAACTACAATTTACTCAAAAAAGACACTCCGGATATTTATTTTGCAGGGAATAATGCATCAGGCGAGTATTTAAATCAGATAATCGAACTTATCGGGGACAGGGATTTTTCTGTAAACGTCATCTCAAAGTCAGGCTCTACCATAGAAACGGCGATTGCACTACGCTTTTTCAAGGCTATGCTTCTGCAAAGGTACGGCGAAGCCGGTTTGAAGGACAGGCTCTATGTTACATCCGATATTGGCTCACCGCTCATCAAAATGGCGGAGCGTGAGGGCTATCCATTTCTTGAAATGCCGCCCGAGGTCGGGGGCAGGTATAGTTTCCTTACAGTTGTGGGTCTTTTGCCTTGTGCTGTTGCGGGTATAGATATTGATGAATTAATGGCCGGGGCAAAAGAGGAATATGAAAACGGTTTAGAAGATGCTTGCTTGTATGCAAAGGCTCGTCAGGCGCTCTATAAAAAGGGCAAAAATATTGAAATGCTCGCTTCTTTTGAGCCCGCTTTTAGGTACACGGGCGAGTGGTGGAAGCAGCTTTTTGGTGAGAGTGAGGGTAAAGAAGGTATTGGTATTTTCCCGTCTTATGCTGATTATACGGCTGATCTTCACTCTATGGGTCAGCTTATTCAAGAGGGTGAGCGCAACTTGCAGGAGACTTTTGTGTCTTTTAGCGAGCCTCGTCAAAACCCGAAAGTGCCTGGTGGAGATATTCATGACGATAAAATCAGTGCAATCGCCGGTTTTGATATGCACAAGATAAATATGTCGGCTTCGGAGGCGGTGAAGAGGGCCCACATCGACGGGGGCGTACCGGTGTTGGAGCTTTGCGTACCCGGTTTGTCTGCTAAGTCTTTTGGTGCTCTTGTGTATTTCTTCATGCGTTCATGCGCTGTTTCGGCTCTTATTTCAGGTGTAAATCCGTTTGGTCAACCTGGGGTCGAGGCATATAAAAAGAACTTATTTGCAATACTCGGACTATAGTATGCGGGAACAAAACGACAACTACATTTATAGAAGGGAATGGTTTTTATGGTTAAGTTAATTATGGGGCAAAAAGGCTCGGGTAAGACGAAGCAACTCATTTCGCTGATTAATGAAGCAGTTGACAATGAGCGGGGTGACATAGTCTGTATTGAAAGAGTGGCTAAACTCACCTATGATATCCCTCACAAAGTTAGGCTGATTGATGCCTCACAGTACGGTTTTGATGATTACAGCTTCCTAAGAGGGTTTATAAGCGGCTTACATTCGGCAAATTATGATATAACTCACATCTTTATTGATAATGTCTTGGGGATTGTTAAAAGGGATATAGACGAGGATTCAGAGGAGTTTTTTGAGTGGTGTGATAATTTCAGTGCTAAGGAGCGTGTCAAGTTTACGTTTACGCTGAGTGTTGATATTTCTAAGGCTACTGAGAGAATTATTAAGTTTTTATAGAGTCTCTGATATGAGCGATAAAAAGAAGTTGCTGCTGCATGTTTGCTGTGCGCCGTGTGCTTGTTATGTGATTGAGCTTTTAGCTGCCGGCAATGATATTACGCTACTCTTTTACAATCCTTGCATCGAGCCTTTTGATGAATATTTGAAAAGGAAAGTGCAACTACAGATTTTGCTTTCAAATTTGCCGGAGGGAGAGCATATCCGAGTGCTTGATTGTGAGTATAGAAACGAAGATTTTGTTGTTATTGCAGAGGGTTTGCGGGGTGAGCCCGAGGGCGGTGCCAGGTGTGCTTCTTGCTTTGAACTGAGACTTTCTGAGACTGCAAGGCTCGCAAAGTTACACGGGTTTGAGGTTTTTGCTACTACTTTAACCGTGAGTGTGCATAAAGATGCAGCTATGATTAACGAGATAGGGGAGAAGCTGTCAAATTCCTATGATGTTGCCTACTTGTCGTCTGATTTTAAGAAGCTTGGCGGCTATCAGCGTTCGATTGTGCTTTCTCGGCAGCTTGGGTTATATAGGCAAAATTATTGCGGCTGTGCGATTTAATTCAATTAAACTGCACATCATCTGCTACACTTTTGAGAAGGATTATTATTATTTATGAGAGATAGTGTCAATATTAGAAAGATTTCGTTTGCCGGTGTCATTGCGGCACTTTATGTTGCTTTGGTGCTTGTTGGGGCAATGGTTTCGTTTGGTCCTTTGCAGTTTCGTTTTGCAGAGGTGCTTACTGTGTTGCCGTTCTTTTTTCCTATTGCTGTGCCCGGCTTGTTTGTCGGTTGTATTATTGCAAACCTGTTTAGTCCTTATGGGCTTATTGATGTTGTTGTCGGGTCGCTGGCTTCTTTGTTTGCGGGGTTGTGTACTATGAAAATAGGCATGGTTTGCAATAGAGAGCGCCTTGGTTCTAAGCTGCTCGCTTGTTTGCCTCCTGTCATTTTTAATGCTATTATGATAGGTGCTATGATTTCGTGGCTGGTCGTGAGTGCCGGTGCGGGTTATGGTTTTCTGACGACTTTTGTCATCTATGGTGCTTACGTGGGGCTGGGTCAGCTTGGCGTGCTTTACTTGCTCGGTATGCCGCTGATGATTTACATGACTAAATCCGGGATGTATAACAGGCTGTCAGCGCTCATGGGTGAGACTTTGAATTCTACACAGGTCAGCAGATGACTGATGGTTTCCGCAGATAATGAGCAAACCGCCCACCATAATCTGTCGATTTGTGCATGAAGATTTTTGAAAGGAATGGTCATTATTATGAAAGTTAGAAAAGCTGTGATTCCTGCGGCAGGGTTTGGGACTCGAATGCTTCCGGCTACCAAGAGTATTCCGAAAGAGATGTTGCCGATTGTTGATAAACCGGCTATACACTATATTGTTGAGGAGGCTGTTGCTTCCGGCATTGAGGATATTCTCATTGTCACCGGCAGAGGGAAGCATGCGCTGGATGATTATTTTGATTACACTCCCGACCTTGAACAGAGTTTGATGCGCAGCAACAAGTCTGCTGAGCTTGAGAAGGTGCGCCATACCGCTGAGATGGCAAATATCTGCTATGTCAGGCAAAAGGAAATCAAGGGGCTGGGTCATGCGGTCTGGTGTGCTAAGAGTTTTGTGGGCGATGAGCCTTTTGCTGTGCTTTTGGGCGATGATATTATGTTTGGTCATACTCCCGTTACCAAGCAGCTTATAGATGCCGCTGTTAAGTATCACTCCTCTGCTGTTGGTGCGCAGGAGGTGAGTTTAGAGGCTATCACCGGTTATTCTTCTTTAAAGATTGAGTCGCTTGAGGAGAGAGTTTTCAAGGCGGTTGATGTTGTTGAGAAACCGACTCCTGATAAGGTTTTCTCGCAATATGCAATTTTGGGCAGATATGTTTTGTTGCCTGAGATTTTCGATATTCTGGAAAATACCCCACCGGGATTCGGTGGGGAGATTCAGCTCACTGATGGTTTGGGTGCTCTTTGCAGGAGCGGGTCAATGGTTGCTGTGGATTTCGATGCAAGGCGTTATGATACCGGCAATCTCCACGGTTATTTGGAGACTGTGATAGATTTTGCTCTCCGTGACCCGGGCGTTGAGCCTTGGCTCAGGCAGTTTTTAACCGATAAGGTGAGAGGGTTTCTCATGAGTGATTACATTAACAACAAACATACGCACGAGCACGGCGATGGTTGTGGTTGTGGTCACGACCATTAGGTTCACTATCGTCTGCTTTGGCGTAACTTTATTACCAGCACTGTACCGCCCAGGATTGCAGTGCCTGCTGTCCCGAATACGGTGATTAGCAAAGCGGTATCGAAGGTTGTATTGTCAATGGCCTCTGTTTCGTGGTCGTATGCTGCAATATCTGTTTCTATAAAGGGTACTTCAACTGTAAACAATAAGGGTTCATCGGGCTCATCCGGCAAGACGGGGAGCTCGGGGGCGTGGAGCGTTGTCATCGCTCCGTTTTCGCTTACCTCAAATTCAAATCCCAGTGTTTGCGCTAGGTCTTCTATGCGGTAAAATGTAAGAGGTCCTATTATTCTGGCGGAAACTGTTGTTTCCGTTTCTGTGTATGCGTATGGCTCCATATCTGATTCTGTATATGGCTCCGCTTCCGTTTCTGCGCCTGTCCTGTTTAGTTCGACCACCCGCTCAATCGGCATAGACAGCCACACCTCTCCATCTTCAGGTTGCTCTACCAGAAGAGTTTCATAGGTTTCAATCTCTGCTTCGGTGCCGACCAGCACGTTTGCTATATCGCCGATTAGGAAATAACTGTCTTCTCCAAACTTCATGGATACTACGTCGTATGTGAGTTCTTTTCTTGTCAGAGTAACGGTGGATGCGTGTCCGAGCAAGTTGTCGCGTACATTTTTTAGCACATCTGATGCGAGATACCGTCCGTAAAATTCTTCATATACTAAAATCCCTTGTTCGTGCATAACTGTCGCTATATCCACACCCACGAACCGCCAGTGCCATGGCTCGAATATGACTCTGTGGATATGCGTGTACTCGTAGGGGAATCTGAGAATATAGCCGAAGTTATGCGCATTTTCTTGTAACCACTCAAATTGCGGCGTTGTTTCAAACATCGCCTGTGTCAAAAGCGAATATCCGCCTCTGTGCAGTATATCTGCTGCCAGCCCCATTTGATGTTCGGAGTGACCCGGGCGGGCAATTTGTCTGTCTGCCGACTCAAGACCGAATCTCTGTACGGCTCTTCTGTGGGTTCCTCTCTGGGTTTCATATGAGCGAAATGTTGAGATGATTTGGAGTCTAAGCCCATCTTCGGTTATTGCATCTCTCATTGCCCTGAAATATTCTGCGGCTTCTTCTCTGAGCATATGCCCATGTCCCACGTTTGCCAAGTCGCTAGGCACCCAGCGTGCCGGTAGTTTGAAATTACTGTTTGCCAGTGCGCCGATAAAATACGGGTCGGGAACAGGATTTATTTCGTAGTATGCTTCTTTGTCCATATCGGCGTTGACATAGGCTATTATTGCGCCAATATATATTTCAGGGTGGAGCTCTGAAAATTTTTCATATCGTGCTGTGTTTTCGGGCAGGTAGTGGGGGAACTCACCCAAACTAAACAGCTCTGACATCTGCCTGATATATCCCAAAAAGTCAAGCCCTGTTTGTGTGAGAAATTCTTCAATGCCAAAATGTGATATTTCTTCGTAGTAGTAAGAAATATCACTGTCACTCGTTTGCGGCACTTCCGAAGCGGCAAGTGCCATCAGCGGGAAACTAACTGTGCATAATGCCGCAATAAGGCAGAGCACAACACGTTTGAAGTTCATAGAGTTACCTGTTTATCCGGATGCAAGGGCTCGTTCCAGCCAGACTGCTGCTACGTCTATCGCTTCATAGAAGCTGGTTTTTTCGCTTTTCTTAACAACCCTGTCGCGTGATCTGAGGTCAGTGTCGGTGTATTGTAACTGAACAGCAACCTTTGTAGCGAGTTCTAAGTCATCGAGAGACTTAGATTCTAAAACCTGGAGCAAGATGATGTATTTGTCGGACATCTTGCCGTAGTAGATGAGATTATCTTTGCGCCTCAATGGGTGCCCTTTGTATTCCAGTGGTTTTGTTTTTGTTTTACCGTTGGGCATTAAGTCAGACCCCTCTCAAAATGTATACGTAGATTGTAAATCATAAGTGCCGTTCTGTCAAGGTTTATATGTATCTGGTGTTTATATGTGTTTATATGTACCTGGACTAGTCCGCTCAAGCAAAAAGGGGCTGTAGCATTTTACTACAGCCACTTTTTAAGCTATAAACATTTCGGATTGGCTTTCGTGTTTTTCTTATTGCATGGGGTGGTTTTAGCTGACTATATAGCGGGTGCGCCTACGGTATACCAGGTGGATAATCAGCATTACGCCGAAGAGTGCTATACCTGCTATGGCTACTATCAGCAGAATCGTGCCGTGCTCATTTACGAATGACTCCACCGGGCTTATCGGCGGCTCTACAGGCTCGAAGGGAGCGAGTATTATCGGTGGCTCATTCACTACAGGCGGAGCCTCTTGTGCCTCTTGAAACGGTGGCTCTGCAGGTGGAGCCACAGCGAGTGTGTCACCTGATTCATCGGATCTCAGCACATACTTTGACAGGTGGGTCGTTGTGAAGGTCACGAGTCCCGCTTCCGGGTCAAACTCACTGTCAATGGAGTGCATTAAACCGAAGTTGTCGAGATACCAGACAGTCGGGGCAAGCTCGCCGTCGTATGGTACTGTTACCGTGAGTGTGCCGCCGAAGTTGCGTATCACTCTGGTACCTGCCATAATCGTGATTTCAAATACCACATCCCCGGTCTCTACAGAACCCAGTTGTGACGGGTTGAGCGGGATATGCCCGACTTCGGTTAGTGTTACCGTGATATTTTCGCCCCCTGCTTCTTCGACTGCCGAAGCAAGTGCAGCAGCATCAAGCGTAATTGAGCCTTCGGGCAACTTCACGTTCATGCCGATTCCCGCATCCACGCTTTGTGCAAGGGCTTCAATCGGAATCTCAACCTCTATCGCTGTGAGGACAACAGATAGGTCAAGCACCACGACAGGAGCGGCATCTGCCTGTCCTTCAACAGCAGCAATGGCGTTTTCAATAAGCGATTGCATTGTAGCAGTGTCAATAGTCAGGTACACGGTTCCGGTATCATGGTCCACCGTTGCGGTTAAGTTTACAGTATCATCATAACCTTGTGCACCGGCGGTGATAGTAACTTCCGCCACAGAAGGCGGTGCCGGAGTCGGTGTGGGGGTAGGTGTTGCTACTCTGGGTGTAGGAGTGGGAGGTGGTGTAGGTGCCGGTTGAGGTGGCGGCTGCCAATCGTCAACGGGCGGTGCAGGCGTGGGCGTGGGTGTCGGGGTTGGAGTCGGCGTGGGTGTGGGTGCCGGGGTTGGGGGAGCGGTAATCTCAAAGTTTATGACTAGGTTTTGCACATCATAAGCTGTACCGCCATCCGCTGAGACAGTCAGTGTATAAAGTCCTGCATTAGTAGGCGGAGACTGTAATACCGTGCCATCCCGCGTACTCCATGTGAATACAGGTGTAAGAGTAGTCACAGGAGCGCCTAAGGTTGTGTTTGTGAACACCGCAGTACCGCTCATGGCAATAGGATTACCATTATAGACACGGCTTGCTACAGTTATACCGCTGATTGTGACATTGAATCTGCCAACTACGTCCACTCTGCGAGTCACTGCATTATTACTCGGCAATGTCAACCAATCAGGCGGACCTATGTAAGTTATTGTTCCGGTAAATTCTGTGGAATTAAGTGCAGAGGTGAGGTCAAGTGTTTGATTACTCCAAACTATGCTATACTGCACAACCGCTGACGTACCGGCAACGGTTATACTGCCGCTTGTCGGAAGAATACTTTCGCCTAAATCATCTGCTGTCGCTGCATCTTGGGTTGAATCCATCAGCACAAAGGTAGGTGTAAATACCGGATTAACCGCTGTCACGGGAGTGACGTTTACGGTAGCATTAACGGTTGTCGGGAAACTGGCTTGAACGTTTGTGTTTCCAGGAGTTGTGCCTGTGAATATGTATGCTGTACCCTGCGGGTTGACAGATATGCTGGGAGGAGTCCATGTGACAGGAACGGTCGTGCTGCCTCCGCCGCCGATGGCTTCAAGCGTGACATTAATATTTGCAGGTAAGCCTGCCAGAGTGCCTATTGCAGCGATGCTTGCTATATTTCTCGCCTGATATGCTGTAAGGTTAAAGGGTCCTACAGAGGAAACAGTAGCAATGGCGGCTTGTGTGATGTCCACAGTAATCGAGGCCGGTTGAGTCAGTACGTAATTTGCGGCATCAGTACCTGAAATGGTGACAAGTCCAAGAGTGACCGGCCGGGCGTTCCCCGCATCTGCGGTCGGGATTGTTCCTGAAACTGGAACGTGAGCAGTGACATTACCAAAGAGAGGGATAAGACCTTGGAGAGTACCTCCGGTGATTTGAACAGTGGTGTTGTTCACGCCAAACGGGCGACTGGTTGCGGTTATGTTGGTGATTGTGAGAGGTGCCTGTGTGATATTAACCGTAAGACCTGTGGGTTGCGCAAGCGTGAAGTTGTTCGCACCCGTGCCGCTCAGCTCGAATTCGGAAACAGTGACCGGCCGGCCATTCCCCACATTTGCATCGGGGATTGCCCCGGCGACATTGGGAGAAGCAAGGTTGACACCAGTGCCGAAGGTATTACCGGATAATGTACCACCTGTGACGACAACAGTAGTTGTGCCGTCAAATACACGGTTTGTTACTGTTGCGCCGATGACAGACAACGGTGCTCGCCTAATCTCCGCAGAAAAGCCTGACAAATCAAGGGTGTAGCTTGCTGCATCATCACCTGTCAGCGATAGGCCTGTAATGGTTACGCCAACGCTGGTACCGGCATCCGCGTTGTTGAAAGTAACTGATGGTGTGCCCGAGAGATGCACAACATGACCGGGTGTCACATTTGTCATAACAAGCTGAGCAGCTCCGGTAAATGTTGCATACATTGTCCCGTCAAAGTCTCTGGAGACAATAGTTATCCCTGAAATCGTAAGTGGGATAGCTTCAGTTGCTTCGAACGTGAGCGTTACGGAAGTCGGCTCGTAGTTTTGCGTGATGATATTGATTACTTGCGTGGCTTCGCCGCTTGTAGCACCTGTGCCCGTGAAAGTCAATGTTGAATCAACTATTGTTGGGGGAGCAGCTAACACGCCACCGAGATTTGTATCGCCGAGGGTAAACTCAATAATAGTGCCGTAGTTGGTGGGATTAAGTGCGATGGTGCTTAGGTCAAATGTCTGCGGACCTGTTATAGCACTAACTACCGGTATAGGCGGTGGCTCAGTTGCCATTAAACCCGGGGCTCGGGTTATTTCGAACGTGACTCCGGGTGTAACTGTCAGATTTATGTTATTTGCATCTGCGGTTGTAATCCTCAACGTGCCCTGTGTAATCGGATGGTTTCCGACATTAACGCCTGCATGAGTGAGCGCACCTTCGAATGTGACTCCAGTGGGTAGTGCGGGTGTATTTGTGAAAGCAATAGGCTGAGGAGTTGCGCCAAACACCATAGATTGACCCGGAGTTGGATTGACTGTGACGGGCAGTGCTGTTATCGTTGCAGGGCTGAATGTAGGCGAAACTGATGAAGGTAATGTGTAATTATTTGCATTACTTCCTGTTAAACCGACGGTACCGAAGAGAATATTTCGGGAACCGGCATCAGCACTGTCAAAACTAATGTCAGCGATTGTAAGGGTTACAACATCAGGAGATACGACACCAACAAGCTGTGGAAGTGTAATTGCTGCTGGTGCAATATTGTTTGTTCCGTCAAAGGGTCTGTCTTGCACTACGCCGGGATTTCCCCATGTGAGCTGCAGCGGTGTTATCGTCAGTGTTGCTGTTGCAGTACCAAAGAAATCTTCGCTTGTAGCTGTCACTGTGATAATGTGGGCTCCTTCATCTCGGAGGTTGCCCGATGTAACGAAAGTAAAGCTTGAAAAGTACTGACCGTCCGGTGCATTAGTTACAGTTAATCCTGTCCATAAATCACTGGGAACAAATGTTTGCCCTGTGAACACTTCTGATAAGTTATCAAATCCTGATATGTTTATACCGGGGAATAGCGTGAGATCTGTGGTTGTTATAGTGATTGTGACAGGGTCTGCAAAAGTGAAATTTGCATGGGTGATTAACACGGATATTATCGCAGTGTACCCTTCATCAACATCTTCCACCCCTATGTTAAGGGTATAACCGTCTGCACCCACAGTGGGTAACGGATACAATACACTGTAGTCATCGCTTTCTATAGTGGGTTCAAATGTGAATCCTGGTAGGTTTCTCACATTTTGAGGTATCAGATACCTAAGGTCAAACGGAGTCGTTTCGTTGGTTCTCATGTCCCCCACAAAAGGAACACCTACCAATTGACCGCGAGTTACCGTAATTTCCAGAACATCTGATGTTCTCTCGACAAATAATCCGTTAGAACTTTCCGCTCTGGTAGCGGTTACTCTTATTGGAGAGCTGCTTTCCGTCACGCCTCTGATGGTGAGCAAGCCTCCCGATGTCATCGTCTCAACTGCTGCATTAGGTTCCATAAGCTCAAAGGTCAAGTCCCCATTGCCATCACCACCGCCTGGTTGACCTTCATCCGGAACATTCAACTGGTGGGTCATATTTGCGCCCAAGTTTGGCATAAAAGCAAGAGTGCTTGGACTGTCTATGACAATATCTCTTTGCGTGCCGCGGACAGTAATTGCAATTTGAGTTGTTCTAATCGGGGCACCAATCACTTCTCCTGCACCTACTACATCACCTTGCGGGTTGTAGTGAACAGTGAATAGATGCGGTTCAGCTCGAACAGCTAATCCGTCGAGGAAAGTGTTATTAAGCGTGATTGTGTCTGCGGTCGCATCTGAACCGAAATTACTTGGACCTATTGAAGCGCCTGAATCAAAAGTAATATCTCTCACGGTGTTTCCTTGCATGTTAACATCGGTAAACACTACATCGCCCGATGGAGGAGTTGCTCCGCGGATAAATGTCGCGGTCAATGTCGCTGGTATTAACTCATCTTCAAACACAGTAACATTTAAAGAGCCTTGGAATAGATTCCCGGCGTTGTCACTAGCTCGCACATGGACGGTATATTGCCCTTCCGGTGAAACTCCGACAGATAAGCTTTGAGTCCAGTCACTGGGAGTCCCGGGAAACGCAGGAGCTGGTGCGCCACGTGCTGTGAGTGCCCAGTAAGTAGCATTTGTATCCGGTCCGCTGCCATTAGGGTCAGTGACTTCCAGTGTTCCTGTCACGGTATTGCGGAAGAAGAAGCCAAATGTCAGTGTATTGAGAATATTGTGCCATGTGTTTGTCTCGTAGCTGATGCGTACTGTAGGTGGAGTACGGTCGATGCGGTATGTAACATTTGTAACGGCTTGCGAGATTTCGCCTGTTGCTGTGTTTCTTACATAGAATGGCGGCATGGTGCCGGTATTGGTTGGCTCACTGCGAGAGAGGGTATCAGTCCATCCGGCTGAAACGCCATCTGACCCGGTAGCTGTGGGCACTGTGCTTAGTTCGAAGCCCGCCTCTGCTGTAACCTCAAAGTTGTCAGTAAGTCCGTATATCCAATCAGTTTCAGTAGCTAAATTCGTGGTAAAGTGCGTTGGAAATGTCGCTACGAAATCCTGCGTAACCGTTCCGGTCATTGTCGGAAGTATTATTAAGTAGTTACTCGGAATCGCCGCGCCTCCTGTCATGGTGAAAAATCCATCAGAAAACGTGATAGCGTGGTTTGTGCTAAGAGCTGTCGCCAAAACAGCGGCTCCATCAGCAAAGGTTAAAGTCGCATTTCCTGCAAGACCTACTGTTACGCCTGTGTTTTCGGAAGTTATAAGCCCGGTTTGTGCAATATCATCTTGCTCTGCAAAGGTGAAGTTTACTTCGAAGTTAGCCGGAATTGTGAAAGAGGTGGTGCCATCAAACGCTTTAGTGATGGTAAATGCAGTGACGGGAACAACTGCTACAGGGCGAGCTGTAATGGCAAACGGGATAGAAACGCTGCCTGAATGTGTAGCAGATGAGAAAGTTATGATTGCGGTATAGGTACCTACATTAGTGGGAGCTATATCCGGTGTGTCGTGTGTTGTGCCGCCACGCCCATCAAAAGTTACAATTGGGCTGCCGAGGGCATCCCTTATTTCCTGCGAGACGACAGGGTCAGCAGTGTTTGTGGTGAGCCTTATTTCGGCGGTATCAATACCTGCAACTAAGTTATAAGGCTGGGCATTAAACACAAGATCCGGTGCTGTAATGCCTGTAATATATATCGGTGTTTGAGCCATAACAGTAATGTTTATTCTTGCAGTTGTAATAAGTCCGAAGTTTGCACTGTTTATTGTTACAGGAATGGTTGTTGTGTTCCCTGCAACAGTAGTACCGAAGTTAATGGTGAGTAGTTGTGCATTCGGATTTGTCTCATCTACTGATGTAGAAGTCACGATTCCCGGAGTACCGTACTCAGCTGGTAGAGCCAAAAATTCCACAGCACCCCCCCAGTCAAGTCCGATCTCCAGAGGCGGCAAGAGACTGTTTAAGTTAAATGTATATGTCGGCGTGCTAAACATAACCTGCACCGGCATAGTCAATCCCGCAGGTGCATTGCCGCGCTCGACAGTTATAGCTATCGGATCTGAAACAGCTTCTGCGAAATTAGCATCGTCTTCCATGCGGGCACGTACATAGATTGTTCCATGCCTCTGAACTGTGATTACACCAGTATCTGATACACTCGCTGCTAGAGGGGTATGGTCATCTATCACAACCACGGAGGCTGGGTCGCCGGGTGTACCCAGACCGTCTACAATTTCAAAAGTAACGGCACCTGCCGGATCTCTGCCGCCTGTTGTTGTGAGTGGAGTCGGTTGAAGCAAGGGCAGTGCATATGTCAGCTGGCTCGGAGGGTTGACAGTAAGTGTTGGTTGAGTACCGGGAGTGACGGTAAAGGTCATCGGGGCGGATGCTGGACTATCTTCGAAATCAGCATTACCCAGCCTGATAGCAGTTATGGTAACTGTACCTAGTCCGGTTATGTTGAGAATGTTTGATGGCGGGTCTCCGAGATGTGCCGGGCTGCCGGGTGCAACTGTGAAACTATACGCACCCGAGCCATCACCACCTGTGATTAACAGCGGTACGCTCAAGTCAGTGGCAAATGGCATTTCATATATGCCTTCAACCGGATTAAGCGTGCCCAGTTGTGTAACTACGGGAGCTGTCTGCGTTGCTCGATTTACAGTTATAGGAATAGTTGAATAGCTCAGTGCAGCAGTGTATGCAGCACTTGCTCCTGGTGTTACCTGATCTGGTGTTACACCCATGGGGAGAAAGTTAATTGTAAGATCAGTACCGCCCACGGGAAGTGTGTTCAGAAAATTCGCTGTAAATTCAATGGTTGCGATTCCATTATCGATATCGATCTCATAATTTGTATCTGCAACAAGTGCATTGTCATTATAAATGCTCGCTATCGTGTTGCCGTTTAGCGCAATATCAACAGACTGCGGTTCATCGGCAAACCTTGTGTGTGTTATAGTCGCTGTTCCTGCTGGGGGGGTACCATGCAACACGACACCGTCCGAGCGGATTACAGTATTGTTGCCGGCATTATCAATGAAACGTGTGTACACGAAGCCTCTCCAGTTCTGCGGCATCGTGGTGGAAGTTCCCGGTGTCCATACTGTGGTCGTAGGAATTTGGGCAGCATCGGTGAATGTGTCTTCAGATATGAACCACTCTGTTCTCAATATCCCCGAGCCAGCATCAGTACCTGCCATCACAACATTAACTGTAGCTGTGTCTCTAAAAAACAGGCCAAAAGAAATAGTGTTCATAAAGCTGCTAAAGGTGTTGCTGTTAATGGTAATAGTGCCTGTGGGAGCATATGTGTCCACGTTGAAATCCACGCTTTTTTGCTCAGAAAGCGCGTTATCGTCTCTTCTAAGGAAATAAGTAAAGGTGTTGAGACCCTCATTTTCAGCTTGGAAAGTGAGAGTTGGAGCATCGCCGCCGTCTCCGAACCACGGCCCTGTAATAGCTTGAGCGACCAAAAATCCCATAGGAGGAGTTAAAACCATCGCTGTCGATGATGTTCTTGCAGGTGCGACAAACCACTCTTCTACAACACCGGCAACACTTTGGTTTTGCGGGCCTGACAGCGTTGCAGTTTCTGTTATGTCTGCTTGCGTAATTTGCACTGTGCCTACTACCAGATTGGTAGCCGGAGCGAACAGTGTTCCGCCGGGGGTTGCCACGAGTATTTCATATGTTCCAATGGCGGTCGGTGCTGTTGTACTTATTGGGAAATCGGTACTGCCTGTACCGCGAAAATGTACGGTCATTTCACCTGCGGTGGTGGCATTTGCTGTGTCGTAAAAGTTGACAACAATCCCGGTCAAAGGTGCATTTGTGAAGTACCGAGTCCCGGCATCAATGACTGTAAAGTCTGTTGCGGTAAGCTCTGCCTGTGCGCTTATTGGTGCAGTGTGTGAAGCTTGATTTTGAGCGGGTGCGTTATCCACTGCTACGAAATGTATAGTGTAAGTGCCGAGCGGTTGCATACTCGGAATTGTAAGCGAGATTATGTTAGGTCCTTCAATCATGTCTTCGCGAAATGTCGGACCTGAAGTATCACCAACCGTGGGAGCACTGTTTAGTTGCCAGTATATTGCTCCTGCTTCGTCGCTGGTGAATATGAGGTCTATCGTGGTAGCACCGGTGCGGTTTGTGCTGATGTCTGTAATGATAGGCGGGTCTGTGTCCGGGTCTTCTGTCCAGACAGCGTAGAGGGGTAGTGAGGAACTGTGAGGTCTAACGCCGATTAGTGCTCCGTCGGCGTATACTACTGCACCGCCAGCGGTGAGCGCCCAGCCTGCGAAATGATGGTTTGACGGAGGGGTAAAGGCGTTTGCGTTAATATTGGCCGATGGAAATGTGACAGTTTGGGAAGCCATTGTGCCATCGCCGCCATTGGCGTTAAATGTGATGTTAACTTGATTCCATGCAAATGCAGCCTCGATGGATAACGCTTGTGATGCGGCCTCATTTACAGAAACTGTGCGGAGATTGGGTGTAGAGAGTTCATCAGTAGTTCCGGCACTGTTAGGTACCCAATTTACATGCCGACCAGCAGGTGCATTCGGGTCTGCCCCGAATATGAGCTCAGTGCTATTAAAAAAGTGCCATACATTTGGAGGAGAAGGAGGAGAAAAAGTGCCGGTTGTGGGTGACGTTAAAGTAACGTTTTCTCCGGTGTCTGCACCAGTAACTATTAAGGTTACAGAATGCACAGGGACAACATTGGATGTTGCATAACTGTCAGCGTCGTCAAACTCACCGTCTCCCGTTGTTGCGTGAACTCTAATGGTGTAATTACCCGGCGTTGCGAGCATTGTTTGGACAATATTTGATGGTAAAGTAGGATTCGGGAGAGTTACTGTATGGCTTTCGACAGCCTCGTCACCCCTATACAGGGTAGCTGTGTATATGACTTCTTCGTCGGGGACACCATGATTATCTCCTGCGGTAAATGTTAACACGCCTCCTGACGTAAAACCGACAGGCCCCGGCGGGTCCAGTGGAGCTGAAAGAGGCGAAACCGACACAAAATTACCGTCATCGTCTACTGTGAAGTAGCCGAGTAAGTCGTCGTCATCGTCGTCCGGGGTGTAGTCGTTGTCGAGATTGGTGTCGCCGTCTTGTGGTGGGGTGTAGTTGTTTGCATCGTCATAAAGCGAGCCGTCCCCGCCGTCTGTGACGGTTTGGTCGTCGCCTGCTACATTATATGTATCTTCTCCGGGTTGGGTTTCATTATCCGGAGTCGGGACTAGAGCACCATCTTGTCCGGGTTGCTCTTCAGGTGCCGGGACATAATCAACAGGAGGTTCAGGGGACCCCCCCCCCCCGTCGCATGACTGCGAATATCCGTAATCAGGCGTGTCCGCATACGGCTCGGCGCCACCAAGCGATATCATCTGAGTCATGCCCAGGATAATAGCAAATGACAGTATAAGTGCAAGCACCTTTTGAAGTCTGTAAGCTCTTTTCATTTTAATCCAAATCCTCTCCGAAATTTGTATTATAGTATCTCTTGTGTGAGCGATATATGTAATTGCGAAACATTTCCACAACGTCCCATCTGTTATCATACAGTATCTTGACAGTGAAAGCAACAAATAATTACAAAATATTTCAAATAATTTCAAAATTTGTCACAGTTACGTCACATTATAGCATATTTTATGCGTTTTGTACAGTGTTTTGTGTTGTTTTTGGGGTGAAAAACACTTGGCTCAGCTCTGCAAAAAAATGCAAGCGACTCGTGAAGCCACAGGTTGAAGCTCCAAAAGCCGCTTGGGTTGTTGTTGCCTAAAATTTATTCTTGTACGTGCAGTAATTCTTTGAGTGCGGATTGTAAAACACCGGAGAAGTTTACATTTGCTTGCTCTGCTCTTTCGTTGAGCCACATTGGAATAGTGAGCGTTTTCTTTACCGATTTGTTTTCAAAAAATCTGCGGTACGTATCGGTATCGACAGCAACGACACTTATAAACTGTTCACCTTCTAATTTTATATCGCGAGGGCTGCTTGCAGGTGGAATTGATTCCTTAGCTTGCTCCATTTCGTAAAGTGTGAGATTGAGAACGTCTTGCGCCATGTATATTGCATCTGCAATATCATCACCGCTGGTAGAGCAACCTTCCAAATCAGGAAAATTGACATCATACAATCCATTTTCCTCGGCTGTAAACACTGCCGGATATGCGTACTTCATTTTCAAACACCCTTTCGTTTTTTATTTTAGCCCCAGTTTCTTCATTATGCGGTGTGCTGTGCCTGTCGCCAGCTCTTTGCTTTGGTGGCGTGGTATGCGTTCTTTGTTGCCTGTTTTTGGGCTGTACCACGTATCATGTTCAGCACCGTGGTTTAAGATGTAGCAACCATTTTTTTTCGCCAGCCTGGTTAATTCACTTGTTTTCACGTTGCCACCCTCTTTCTGAACATATTGTAACACGTGCTCACTACGTGTGTCAAGAGTGGAAGCAGTTGTATGTGTTATACTTGGGGCAGTGGGTTTTTATGTTCTATTCGCAAGTTGAGATAAATTGTCACCAAGCTGGTGACGAATTTGAAGAACATGTTGACTGCACAAGGCATAATCAGCCTGAGTGTGGTGTGAGTGGGATTTGTATATTTTTTGTAAAATATAGTCAAAATTTTGGTGAAAATTTTCACAACATATAGTTGCAAACCAGAAAAATATATGGTATGCTACCCACAACATATTGTAGTTTAGATTACTTTGTGTTGATTTTAGTGGTCAGACTTAAAAAAATTATTATGGAGGAAAAAATGAAAAAATTATTAGCAATCCTACTCGTATGCGCGATGGCTTTTGCACTTGTTGCGGCTTGTGCTCAAGATGCGCCAGCTCCAGTTGCAGATCCGACCCCGGCAGCAGATGAGCCCACTCCTACACCTGATGCTCCGCCGCCCCCTGAAGAACCAGCTGAGTTACCGGAAGTGCCGGATGTGCCGGAGGGATTAGATCTCAGCGGTCTCCGTGTGGCATTGGTCACGCATGGACCTCCCGGAGTATCTGAAGTTTTTGACGGCTCATTTAATGAGGGTGCCTGGAATGGCATAGTTCAATTCCTTGAGGACCACGGTCTTGATACAACAATAGGTGACGGGCAATTGGCATTTTTCCAAGCTCACGAGTCTGAAGATGATGCAAGAGTTGCGGCTATGGGTATGGCTATAGAATGGGGCGCCCAGGTTATCGTATTACCGGGATTCCATTTCATATCGTCTTCTTACATGGCAGCTACTCAATTCCCTGACACAATGTTTATTGCTATAGACTTTGCTCCAAGCAATCCTGATGACCCTGATGCTCCTACACCGCCAAACGTAGTTTCTATTATCTATGCCGAAGAGCAACCCGGATTCTTGGCAGGTTATGCAGTCGTAATGGAAGGTATGAGAGAGCTTGGCTTTATGGGCGGAGCTGCTGTTCCTGCTGTTATCCGCTTTGGTCACGGTTTTGTACAAGGTGCTGAACATGCTGCACGAGAGTTAGGTCTTTCACCCGGCGAGGTCACAGTTCTGTACAACTATCTCGGCGCATTTGGACCTGACCCCAGAGTGGCAACGATGGCAGGTTCTTGGTTTGCCGGCGGCACCGAAGTTATCTTTGTTGCAGGCGGACGTGCATGGGTCTCAGTATTTCCGGAAGCAGAACACGCAGGTGCATGGGCAGTTGGTGTTGATGTTGACCAGGTCGCAGACTCACCTGCTGTTATCACATCAGCAATGAAAGCTTTGGCACTGACAGTTCATGATATGATTACTGCTTTTGTTGCGGATGAGTTCCCCGGCGGAACAAACTTCTTGTTTGATGCTTCGGTAGACCGTGTTGGGTTACCGATGGGAACTTCTCGTTTTTCAAACTTCACACAAGCACAATACGATTCTGTTTTTGCTGATCTTGTTAGCGGAGCAGTCGTAGTAAACAACGATATATCAATAGCTGTTACCGATTTACCGCTTGACATCGTTGATGTAATCATGATTGTAGACTAAACACATTTTGGTGGGAAGCTGTCTCTCGGCAGCTTCCCGCTTCAAAACTTGAAGTAATTATAGGACATGGTGTTATATGTATATTATTGAAATGCGAAACATCACTAAAATGTTCCCCGGTATTATCGCCAATGATGACATTACTTTGCAGCTTAAAAAAGGAGAGATTCACGCGCTCTTGGGAGAAAATGGTGCCGGCAAATCCACTCTCATGAGTGTTCTTTTTGGTCTTTACACACAAGAAAAAGGTGAAATCTTTAAAAACGAAAAAAAGATTAAGATTACCGGGCCAAATGATGCTACCCGTTATGGTATTGGCATGGTGCATCAGCATTTCAAGCTTGTCCATAACTTCACAGTCCTGGAAAATATAGTCCTGGGGATTGAAACCACAAGAGCAAAGATTTTGCGAATGGATGAGGCACGAACCCGTGTCGTAGAACTCTCAAAACGATACGGTCTTGCAGTCGATCCCGATGCATATATCTCGGATATAACAGTCGGAATGCAGCAGCGCGTAGAGATATTGAAGATGCTGTATCGTGAAAACGAGATACTTATATTCGATGAGCCTACTGCTGTATTAACTCCACAGGAAATAGACGAACTTATGAAAATAATGAAGGAGCTTGTCACTGAGGGCAAATCAATTCTTTTCATTACTCATAAGCTCGATGAGATAAAACGAGTTGCAGATCGGTGTACTGTTCTGCGAAAAGGTAAACTGGTTGGCACTGTTGATGTCGAAGCAACGGATGTAGAAACATTTTCGGAAATGATGGTTGGCCGCAAGGTCAGCCGTGTGGTTGATAAACCCGTTGTTGAAAAAGGTGATGTAGTCATGGAAGTAAGAAACATGACCGTAAAGAGCAAGCTCCACAATAAAACAGTAGTGAATGACGTTTCATTTGATGTACGTGAGGGTGAGATTGTTTGTATTGCAGGTATAGACGGCAATGGTCAGTCGGAGCTTGTCTATGCTCTCACAGGGATATCGCCGGCTGACAGTGGGACTGCTGTTCTTGACGGCAAGGATATCTCCGATATACCAATCCGAGAGCGCAGCTTGGCAGGTATTGCGCATATACCGGAAGACAGGCATCGATACGGTCTGGTGCTTGACTACAATCTTGCATACAACCTAATTCTGCAGAAATACTACACACCGCAGTTTCATAAAGGCGGTTTTTTGCGTAACCATGAAATATATAAATACAGCGATAATTTGATTGAGCAGTTTGACATCCGAAGCGGGGAGGGTTCCCATACACCGACACGGAGCATGTCAGGCGGCAACCAACAAAAAGCTATAGTTGCACGTGAACTGGATATGAACCCTAAGCTACTCATTGCCGTGCAACCGACCAGAGGGCTTGATGTTGGGGCTATTGAGTATATTCACAGCCAGATTGTATCAGCACGCGCAAATGGTGCAGGAGTGCTGCTTATTTCCTTGGAGCTTGATGAGGTTATGAATGTAAGTGACCGCATTCTGGTCATGTTTGAAGGGGAAATTGTTGCTGATGTTGACCCGAAGCAGGTGACTTTCGCTGAGCTGGGTTTATATATGTCCGGAGCAAAAAGAGATGAGGTGGTGACAAAATGAAACGTACCGGTCTACTTAACGTACTATCTACTTTCATCGTGATTTTGGCCGGGCTGCTGATAGGATTGATTGTTCTGCTTGTCAGTAATGCAGATGTGGCATTTCAGGCTTTTTGGACGATGATTTCATTTGGAGCAAGGACAATGCGCAATTTTGGTGACGTGTTGATGAATGCGATACCAATAATTCTTACCGGTCTATCTGTTACCTTTGCGTTTAAGACAGGTTTATTTAATATAGGGGCTGCGGGGCAATTTGCGTTTGGTGGTTTTGTAGCTATCTTTATAGGTGTTGAGTTTACATTCCTGCCACCTGCTCTACGTATCATATGCTCAATTTTAGGAGCTGCATTAGCCGGTGCGATGTGGGGAGCAATTCCGGGGCTGCTTAAGGCTTATCGAAATGTACATGAGGTCATTACCTCAATTATGACCAACTATATTGCGATGTATCTCATCAGTTATTTAATACGAAATACTATTTTTGACTTACATCGGACCACAACCCTTGATATGCCTTCAGATTCTTATCTGCCGAATTTAGGATTAGGTCGTATTTTCAGAGAAGCCGGTATCGTGGGATATGTGCAATCATCTGTGGATCTGGGCTTAATTTTAGCGGTTTTATTGGCGATTGCTGTATATGTTATTTTAGACAAAACTACTTTTGGATACGAGCTCAAGGCATGTGGTTTTAATAAGGATGCTGCCAAATATGCCGGTATTAACCAAAACAAAAATATAGTCTTCTCTTTTTTGATTTGCGGAGCAATTGCCGGAATCGGCGGTGCACTGTTTTTCATGAATGCCCGAGGTGTGCCTATGACAGCAATGCCGGTTCTTCTTCCACAAGGTTTTACGGGTATATCTGTGGCTTTTCTGGGACTGACTAATCCCATCGGCGTTATTTTTTCCGGTATTTTCGTTGCATATCTGTTTTTAGGCGGAACGCAATTGCAGCCGGCATTCTCACTTGATTTTGTCACTATTATCATATCTGTTATAATTTATTTCTGCGCTTTTGTGCTGGTTGTTAAGAATAATCTCGGCAGACTATTTTCCAAAAGGAAGAGGTGACGAACAATGGATATGTTCTTTTTTATCATGCAGCAGACAATGGTCTTTATGATCCCTCTTATGATAGTTGCACTCGGAGGTATGTTTTCGGAAAGGTCGGGTATCGTCAACATTGCTCTTGAGGGGAAGATGGTAATGGGGGCGTTTACCGGAGTTTTATTTTTAAATGCTTTTCAAAACCCTGAGGCGACTACAGACCACGGTATTTTATTACTTGCGTTAATTGTGGCAATGCTGACCGGGATTGTTATGGCTTTGCTTCATGCCTTTGCATCGATTAACCTGAAGGCAAATCAGATTATAAGCGGAATTGCCATCAATATGTTTGCTCCTGCTTTTGCTGTTTATGTTTCGATTTTAACCTTTCGCACACAGCATGTTTCATTTCTTCCCAGACAATTCGTTATCCGCAATGTACCACTGCTGGGAGATATTCCGATTCTCGGGCCAATGTTTTTCCAGAACACTTATATCACCACTTATTTGGGTTTTTTAATACTGGCAGTTTCTGCTTTTGTTCTGTACAAGACTAAGTTTGGTTTACGGCTCAGAGCGTGTGGTGAGCATCCGCAAGCGGCAGACTCTGTTGGGGTGAATGTAGTTGGTATCCGATATGCCGGCGTGCTTATTTCAGGTGCGCTTGCAGGTATAGGTGGTCTTATCTGGATTATGCCTATTGCATCTGCGTTTAGTGGTTCAGTGCTTGGATATGGATTTTTGGCTCTGGCTGTCTTAATCTTCGGCGCTTGGAAGCCTAAGCGGATTCTTTTTGCTGCTTTCTTCTTTGGTATACTGCAAACTATAGCAAACAGTTTTACCGGGATTCCATTTTTACGTAACTTAGGCATTCCGTCTACGTTCTTTTCTGTGATACCTTACGTTGCAACGCTTGTATTCCTTTCATTTACTTCCAAAAATACTCAAGCACCTAAGGCTGTTGGTCAGCCTTACGACAAGGGAGGTCGCTGAGATGGGCGATAAGGCAGATAAGCAATATCACATTGGTTTTGGTAATGACCATGGTGCGAAGTTTGCCATAATGCCAGGTGACCCCGGGCGTGTGGAGAAGATTGCGCAGTTTTTGGATAACCCTCGTTTTTATTGTCAAAACAGGGAATATACCACTTGGCTCGGAGAGCTTGAGGGTGAGACTGTAATGGTCATTTCCACCGGCATGGGCGGTCCTTCTACTGCGATTTGCGTTGAGGAACTTGTTTTGGTGGGTGTTGAGACGTTTATCCGTGTCGGCACTTGCGGCGGTATGGCTGAAAAGGTCGTCGGCGGCGATGTTGTTATTGCTACCAGTGCTATTCGTCAGGATGGTACCAGCAAGGAGTATGTTCCTATTGAGTTTCCTGCTGTAGCGGATTTGGATGTTACAAATGCGCTGGTTCAGGGGGCTAAGAATATTGGCGCTACTTGGCATGCAGGGGTTGTGCAGTGCAAGGATTCGTTTTACGGACAGCACTCGCCTGATAGGATGCCCATTGGTTATGAGCTTAAAGATAAGTGGGATGCTTGGTTAAAGGCGGGTTGTCTCGCTTCTGAGATGGAGAGTGCTACACTTTATATCGTTGCTCAGATTTTGGGAGTTAAAGCGGGCTGTGTGCTCAACACTGTCTGGAATCAGGAGCGCGAGAAAAAGGGGCTGTCGAATCCGAAGAGTCATGATACTGAACTTGCTATTCGTACTGCTATTGAAGCGGTGCGAGTGCTTCTTAAAGGATAGGTAAAATGTAAGTCTGGTGGGGCAGAGTGAGGGTGTTTTAAATTTTATGTGGCTTTTAGGCGCTGGTCGGCCTTCATACTTTGTACCATCGCTTTATCGCTGACTCGCGATGTGCGTGCCGGCCTCGCGGCGCTTAGCCACAAAAAATTTAAAACACCCTCACTCCGCCTCCTAACCGGAAATATTGTAAAGGGGTGGTTTTATGCTTCTTATAGGAAATGGGCGGCTCGTTACTCGGGGTGCGCCCTGTCAGTTTTTTGAAAATGGCGCAGTTGTTACTGATGGTTCTTTGATTTTGGCTGTGGGTGAAACAGTTACGCTGCGGAAAGAATATGCTTCTGCGGGGTTTGTTGATGCTCGGGGCGGCTTGATTATGCCTGGGCTTATCAATGCGCACAACCATATTTACAGCGCTTTTGCCCGTGGTCTTTCCATAAAGGGTTACTCCGCTAAGAGTTTTCCCGAGATTCTTGATGGGCTGTGGTGGACGATTGACCGCAATCTATTGCTTGAAGATACCTATTACAGTGCAATGGCAACGTTTATTGACTGTATCAGAAACGGGTGTACTACTGTTTTTGACCATCATGCCAGCTATGGTGGGATTCGGGGTAGTCTGTTTAAGATTGCCGATGCAGCGAAATCGCTTGGTGTCAGAGCCAGTCTTTGCTATGAGGTCTCAGACAGGGACGGCGTTGATAAGATGCGTGAGGCTGTGGCTGAAAATGCAGATTTTATTCGCTTTGCGATGACTGAAAAGTCCGATATGATTAAAGGTATGATGGGTATGCACGCTTCGTTTACTTTGTCGGATGATTCTATTGCGCTTTGCCGCGAAAACACTCCTGACGGCATTGGTTTTCATATTCATGTTGCCGAGGGTATGGAAGATGTTGACGACAGCATAAAAAAGTATGGTAAACGCGTTATTGAGAGGCTGAGTGACCTTGGGATTTTGGGTCAAAATACTATAACCGGGCATTGCATCCATGTCGGTGAGAATGAACTGGGGATTATCAAAGACACGGACACTATGGTCGTGCATAATCCTGAGTCGAATATGGGTAATGCGGTGGGTATTCCGCCTTGTATGGAGATGGTTAGGCGGGGTATTTTGCTCGGTCTTGGTACTGATGGGTACACTAACGATATGTTTGAGTCTGAGAAGGTTGCGAATATTATTCACAAGCATGAGCTTCGTGACCCTTCTGCGGCTTGGAGCGAGGTGCCGCAGATGTTGTTTTATAACAATGCGGCTATGTGTGAGCGTGCTTTTGATGCGAAAATTGGTGTTTTAGAGCCGGGGGCGGTTGCGGATATCATTGTTTGTGATTATGTGCCGCTTACGCCTATGTCGTCGGATAATGTTGACGGGCATATTTTGTTCGGCATTAGCGGGCGTAGTGTTGTAACCACCATAATTAACGGTGTTGTTAGAATGAAAGACCGTGAGCTGATTGGCATTGATGCTGATGCTGTTTTAGCAAAATGCCGAGAGGTTTCCGCAGAGCTTTGGCGGAGGATTAATCTATGAGTGATAGGATGAGACAGATTTCTTTTGGGGCTTTGATGAATTGGGTTTTGACAGAATATAGTTCTGAAGGTTCGGTTTTTGGTGTTTTTAAGCATTTTGTTGAGCGTGGAAATAATCGCTCTTATGAGATTTTTGGGGAGCGGGTCTCTTTGCCTTTTGGTCCGGCAGCGGGACCGCATACGCAGCTTGCGCAGAATTTGATTGCGGGGTATGTGGCGGGGGCGCGTTTTTTTGAGTTAAAGACTGTGCAGTTGCTTGATGGCGAGGATTTGCCTGTTTCTAAGCCTTGCATTCTTGCCGAAGATGAGGGTTATAATGTGGAATGGTCTACGGAGCTTTATGTGCCGCAGGCTATGGATGAATACATAAAGGGCTGGTTTGCCATTAAACTGCTGAGCCGTGAGCTTGGGCTAGGCGTTGATGATGGCTTTATTTTCAATATGAGCGTGGGTTATGATCTCGATGGGATTAAGTCAGAGAAGATAGACTGTTTCATTGAGGGGCTTAAAAATGCCGAGAATACCAAGTCCTGGAAAATATGCAGAGATTGGGCTGTCGATAATGTTTCTCGGTTTAAGCATGTCGATGTGGAGTTTATTGACAGTATCAGCGCGAAAATCTGCAACTCTATTACTCTTTCGACTTTGCATGGTTGTCCGCCTGATGAGATTGAACGGATTGCTACGTATCTCATTTCTGAAAAGGGGCTACACACGTTTATTAAGTGCAATCCGACGTTGCTTGGCTTTGAGTTTGCTCGAAATACGCTCGATGGGCTGGGTTTTGACTATATTTCGTTTGACGACCATCATTTTAAGGCGGATTTGCAGTTTGAGGATGCTGTTCCTATGCTTAAGCGTTTGCAGGTCCTGGCTGACGGGCAAGGGTTGGAGTTTGGCGTTAAGCTGACTAATACGTTCCCTGTGAAAATAACTGAAGGTGAGCTTCCGGGGGAAGAGATGTATATGTCGGGGCGTTCGTTGTTCCCGCTTTCCATCGAGGTTGCAAACAGGCTGTCAAAGGCGTTTGACGGGAAATTGCATATCAGCTTCTCGGGTGGTGTAGATGTGAGAAATATTCGAGATGTGCTGGTTACGGGGATTTGGCCGATTACTATTGCGACTACACTTTTAAAGCCGGGCGGTTATGAGAGACTATACCAAATTGCAAGTGAGTTGTCGGGAGCGACAGAGGTTTGTAGTTTAGATGCTTCTGCGCCGGCAATTAGGTTCAGTAGTGTGGATATTGCAAGGCTTGAAACTTTAGTGGGTAAGGCAAGTAAGGTTAGTAAGGGATGCAGGGAATCTATATATGAGAAGCAACTCACAGCTAAGACAGACCGAAAACTAGAAGATAAAGCTCCGCTGCTCGATTGTTTCATTGCTCCATGTCAAAATGGTTGTCCGTTCGGTCAGGACGTACCCGCTTACCTCCGACTCATGGATGAGGGTAAATCTCTCGAAGCTCTGAAAGTTATTGCGGAAAGGAATCCCTTGCCACATATAACAGGCACTATTTGCTCTCATAACTGCATGAATAAGTGTACCCGCGATTTCTATGAGGGGAGCGTAGATATTCGCGCAGTGAAGCTCAAAGCGGCATTGTCGGCATTTGAGAGTTTGCTTGATGAAGCTGAGAGGTCAAGTGAGCGTATTAGCAGTGTTGCTGTCGTTGGCGGAGGACCCGCAGGACTATCTTGTGCGTATTTTTTAGCGCGTTCCGGCTATAATGTAACCATTTTTGAGCGTGAAAATACGCTTGGTGGGCTGGTCAGCCACGTTATTCCTGAGTTTAGGATAGGAAATGATGCAATAAACAGGGATTTGGCTCTTATTGAGGCTTATGGTGTAAAAGTGCAGTTAAATGCAGAGATAAATGACTTAGAAGCATTGAAAACACAGGGTTTTGAGCATATTGTCCTCGCTGTTGGCGCAGAGTCTGCGCTGAATTTAAAACTCGCTCAGGGAGAGGTAATACAGGCAATAAACCTCTTAAAAAGGCTCAAAAGAACCTCAAATGTGAGCCTTGGAAAGAAAGTTGCAGTCGTGGGAGGTGGAAATACCGCCATGGATGTAGCACGAGCAACACTTAGAGTCCCAGGGGTTTCAGAAGTTCTGATAATTTACAGGCGCAAAGTGAGAGATATGCCGGCTGATTTTGAGGAGCTAAAGTTAGCTCTTGACGAGGGTGTGAAGGTCTTTGAGTTGCTTTCGCCTCTGAGTCATGAAAATGGCGAATTGATTTGTGAGGTCATGAGGCCCGGTGAGCTTGATTCATCCGGAAGAAGAAGGTCAAAAAGAACCGGTGAAATTGTCAAGATAGAAGCTGACTCCGTGGTTTCTGCTATAGGAAATGATGTAAAGCTGAGTTTCTTTGAGCAGCTTGGGATTTCTATTTCAGATAGAGGTAAGGTAGAGGTCAATCAGGATACTATGGAATCAAAGTCCAAAAATGTATATGTTATCGGAGATGCTCAGCGAGGTCCGGCGACAGTTGCCGAGGCAATTTCGGATGCAGCTAAATGCGCCTCTGCAATTGCTAAAATTAGTTTTAAAAAATATGCTGATTTAAACATTAGCACTGAAAAAGAAGCTGCGAAAGGAAAAAAAGGAATTCATTACCGCTGTAATTCGGAGATTTCTGAATTTGGGCGTTGCTTGGAGTGTCCATCGGTTTGTCAGCTCTGTGTGGACGTTTGTCCGAACAGAGCAAACGTGAATATTGAGGTAAATGGCTCTGCGCAGATTATACATATTGACTTTATGTGCAATGAGTGCGGAAACTGTAAAATATTCTGCCCTTACTCCGGCGCACCGTATACTGACAAGTTTACACTCTTTATAAATGAGGAAGATTTTCACGATAGCGATAATAATGGTGTTTTATTCGGGAAAAATGAAAAATATTCGATTAGACTCGATGGTCATGTCATTTTGTGTGAGGATTTGCATGAGTTACCTGATGAAGTATCTGAGCTTATTCGGGTTTTAGGAGAGAAGACGGAAATAACGATATAAAACGGTATAAAACGCAAACTCTTGAAAATACTAATAAACAAAAGACCTCGCTTTCACAACAACTGACGTGAATACGAGGTCTTTTGACTGCATATTATGTGCGCACGGTCTTTATAAGAAGTAAGCAGCGTTTTACTATGGTTTTAGGCTGAATTTCTCTGTGAATAAATATTATATATGTATTGAGCAATTTTCGTTACTAGATACCGTTTGATTCTAGAAAATCACTTATTAGATTCATGCAGACATCTTTACGAAACTCTATGCTTACACGTCCGCTGCGGGGCACTATTGCCTTGTCTAGTGTCGCAATATAGGTGCTTTTTATTGCTTTTGCTTCTTTTATCGATTTGCCTATCAGCATATTATCTATCTCGCTTGGACGTAGTATTACATCACTGACTGCTCCAAAGGCTGTTGCGCAGTTTCTGATTATGTCGTCACTTACATCTAAAATGGCTGCAAAGGACACTCTTGATATTGACAGAGCTTTTCTTGCTCCGACTTTCTCATAGTAATAGTTATCTAAGTTTTGTTTCGGCATTAGTATTTCTGAAATTAGTTCGCCCTGTTTTATTGCGGTCTTACTTCTGCCGATATAGAAGTCTCTCAGGGGGAGTATTCGCTCTGAGCCATGGGCCTGCAATCGAAGTAAGGAATTCGTTACCATGAAGATTAAAGCAGAGTCAGCCTTTGCAGAGCCATTGGCAATATTGCCTCCTATAGTTCCGACATTTCTGATTGCAGGAGCTGCGATTTTTTTGCATGCTTCTTTTAGTATCGTGGGTGTGAGGTCATTTTCGATAACTTCGGTAAAAGTACAGGCTGAGCCGAAGCGGATGAACTCATTGTCAAGGCGAATTTGCTTTAGTTCGGGGATACGGTTAATAAATAAAAAATTTTTGTCCTCACAGGATGAACCGACCATTATGTCTGTGCCGCCTGAATATGGCACGAGTTCAGGTTGCCCAAAATATATGGTCAATGCATCCTCTAGTGTCTCCGGAAGGAGGTTTTTCACCACAAACCGCCTCCTTTCTCAGATGCTTTTAGTACCGCTTTTACTATAGAATTATATCCCGTACAACGGCAAAGATTGCCTGAAAGTCCTTCTCTTACAATGGTTTCTGAGGGTTTGGGATTGCCATCGAGTATACATTCTGATGAGAGTAGCATTCCCGGCATACAAAATCCGCACTGGATTGCCGAGACCGATTCAAATGCTTTGCTCAGGGTTTCAAATCTTTCTGTTTTGCTGTAGCCTTCTATTGTAATAATGCTTGCGCCGTGAATACTGCCCATTGCCACAAGGCAGGAGTTCACCGTTTTGCCGTCAATTATCACGCAGCAAGCTCCACATTCGCCTTCCTTACACCCGCATTTTGTTCCGGTCATTTTTTTCTCATCACGCAGGAAATCCAAAAGCCTTGCCGAGGCGCTTCCGGTATAAGATATTTCTTTATCATTTAAGTTAAACTTTATAATGTCAATCATCAAGCTTCTCCTCTCGCAGAATATCGAGAACATCTTCGGGCATGAAGGGGATTTTGCTTAGTTTTGTGCCGAGTGCGTTTTGAATAGCATCCAGCACTGCGGGTGCTCCGCCTACATGTGACATTTCGCCTGCTCCTTTTGCTCCGAATGGTCCTTCGGGATATTCGTCCACATACAGATAAACATTCATGTTCGGAAAATCCGGTGCGGTGGGGATAATGTAGTCGCAGAGTTTTTTGTTGTTTATTGCACCATTATATATAGTACACTTTTCCATGATGGCATATCCCAGGCTTTGTATGATGCCGCCTTCCATCTGTCCTATAACAATGCTTTCATCAATCGGCGTACCAACGTCAAAAGAACCCCAAACATTGTCGATTGAAATGCCTCCAGTCAGAGTGTCTATGGTTGTTTCGACGACTGTTGCCTGCCATGAGTAAGTGGGGTAGGCATCACCTTTGAAGTTCACGGCATCAAAAGCAATCATGAAGCTCGGATGCTCATAACGCTGCTCAATGAGTTGCTCCTCACCTTCGATCCATTCATCTTTTAAACGAATCGCAGCTCTGCGAAGCAACTCGCCGACGACCATTATTGAGCGAGAGGCAACCGTTGGTCCTGAGTTTGGAACTCTGGATGTGTCGGGGAGGCTGAAGATTATTTTTTCGGGTGGCAGGTCCAGTGTTTTAGATACGATTTTTGTAAAGGTAGTAGCAAGGCCTTGACCCATATCTGTGTTAGCCGTTAAAATCTCTACTCTGCCGTCTTTCAGCTTTTTGAGGTGCGCAACTGCTTTTATTATATCTCGCTCACCGTTGCCAGTGAAGCCTGCTCCATGAAACACGAGCGAGAAGCCTATGCCTTTTCTGTATCTGCCTGTTTGGTTTTTATATTGTTTTTGTTTTTTGAAGTAATCGCTCTCTTTTAGGACTTTAGCAGCCATTTGCTTTAGGGGGACAGGGAAGTGGTATTTCCCGCTTGTTGAGGTGAGGTCGCCTTGCTGTACAATGTGCTTTAGCTTAAACTCTGCGGAGTCAACACCGAGTTCTTTTGCCACATGTGTCATCATCATCTCTATGGCAAAGAAAACTTGCGGGCCGCCAAAACCGCGAAATGCACCGTTAGGTACCGTGTTTGTTTTTGGTGCGCGTCCGCGTACTTTTATGTTTTCTATGTTGTAGACACCGGATGAACCGATTGTCGCTCGTTGCAGGACAACCATGCTCATTGTTGTGTAAGCACCTGCATCAACTATAATGTCAGAAACCATGCCGGTGACTTTTCCATCCTTGACAGAGAGTTTGTAGTCACAGTATGAGGGGTGGCGTTTACTTGTTGCTATGATGTCTTCCTCGCGCTCAAAGACTACACGCACACTTTTTCCGTCTGCCTTAAATGCCGCTATTGCAACCTGACAAGCGAGTGCAGAGGGAAAATCTTCTTTGCCGCCAAATCCGCCGCCCGTTACATCTTGTTTGACTATAACATTTTCGTGTGTCAGCGCCGTTGCATCTACAAGTGCTCCATGTACGTAGTAAGGGCACTGGAGCGAGCCGTGTATTATCATTTTTCCGTCTTGAAATTTTCCTATCATGCCGTTTGTTTCAAGATAGATGTGTTCCTGAAGACCTGTTTCAAAACTGCCTTCAATAATTCTATCGGCATGGGCAAACGCAGCTTCAACATCGCCCTTTTCGATATTGAAATCAAAGAATATATCTTCTGAGCCGCGGGCATCAAACACAGGGGCTAGGTTTTCATACTCTACTTGAGTTTCGCTGAGTAGGCTGCCGACTTTCTTCAAGTCAGGGCCTACAAGCATCCCTATGGGTTCGCCGATAAACTGTACATCGTTTGTAAAAACAGGGGTGTCATCTTGAATCATGTGAACTTGATTTTTCCCGGGAATATCAGTGCTGTCCACGTAAAAGTAACCGTCGGGCAACTCAGGAATCCTTACATTCCTTACGATGCCTTTTGCTATGGATGAACGGAGGAGCCGACCGTGCAGCATATCGTCAGTGTCATAGTCGCAGACATATATTGCACTGCCGTTTGCTTTTTCCAAGTGGTCTATTTTTGGTATGGACGAACTAATGTTATTCACTTGAAAACACCTCTTTTCCGTTTACATACTTTTGCAGTATATGGTTATCGTCAGAATAATAGATAATTCTAGCGAGCCTTTCTTCTATTTCCAGTGGGTTTGTGGTTGGAATTTTACTATCGTCTATTATGAGTGCATCAAGTTCATATCCGCGTTCAAATTTGCCGACTTTGGAGAAAAAGCTGCCGCCACAGGCTGTTGCCAGATAAAATGCTTCGTTTAATGTAAGCGGCGGAGAGTCTCGGTCGATTAGCCGCCAGTACATCTTAGATGCCTCCACAGCGCTGCTAATAGCTCGAAAAATGGATAGATGCGGACCACCTGCTATGTCGCTTCCCAGACCTACTTTGATGCCTTTTTCTAAGAATCTTCTGATGGGTGCTATTCCCGAAGATAGGTGTGTGTTTGAGGCGGGGCAGTGCGCTATATAGACGTTGTTGTCGAAAATGAGCTGTTCTTCCTCACCTTCGCTCCATACGCAGTGTGCCATGACGGTCTTGACTTTGCCGCCGCCAAGCAGCCCGAATTGCTCGTAGGCGTGTGCATAAGTTTTTGTGCTTGGGCTAAGTTTTTTTACCCATTCTATTTCGCTCTGACTTTCGGATAAATGAGACTGGACGGCAAGGGAGTAGCGTTCTTGAAGATGCTTTAGTTTTTGCATCAGTTCATCAGAGCATGTCGGTATGAATCGGGGCGTGATTATTGGCTTTGTACTTTTAAACCTTTTGAGTGAGCTTTCTATCCATGCTTTAGTCGATATATATGCTGCCTCTGCGCTTTCCTGTCTGAGTATGTCAGGGCAGTTTCTGTCCATGGCGACTTTGCCTACCATTGTTATAAGTCCTGTTTGCTCAAGTTTCTCCATGAGTAGCAAGGTTGCGGGGGTGTGGAGCGTAGCAAAAATCAATGCTCTCGTGGTAGCACCGGATTTTAACGCTTTGACAAACAGAGCATATGCTTTGTCTGCGTAGTCGATATGTAAGTATTTGGATTCTTCCGGGAATGTGTATGTATCCAGCCAGTCAAGGAGTTGCATATCCATCCCCAGCCCGCGAAATGCATACTGCGGTGCGTGTGTGTGCAGGTCAATCAGCCCGGGTATTATGAGTTTGCCGCTGTAATCTTTCAGCGGGAACGAGCGATATTTCTCCGGGATTTTTGTAAATACGCCCTGAATAATGGCATCCTCGCAGACCAGATAACCGCCTTTGACTGTTTTTAGTTCTTTTTGCGTTTTACTATAGCATATGTCGCCTTTAATTATCATATTTATTTTGCTCATAGATTGTAGTATACTACTTTTTTTCGCTTTTTGCACTAAAAAACTGTAATTTTGTTTGCGGATATGTTATCCTTGTGCCATACTTGTTAATTGCATAACTATCCGCAGATAATAAGCAGCATTAAGTGAAAGGACTTAGCGTTATGATTGATTTAACCATTTGTAAAGAAGGCTTGGAGGATAATATAAGGAAGGCGCGGGAGAATAGGATTGTGCTTCCGACTTTTGAGCAGATGATGTACCCTGAAACACAGGTGCCGAAGCAGACAGCAGAGAAACTGAAAAATGCAGGTATGTGGGAATACTCTCCACTTAACCTTTTTCGTATAACTTGGAAGAATGAACCAACGCCGAAAGGGGGGCTGTTTGGGAAGCCTAATTATATTGAGCTTCCGTCAGAACTTACAGGTGTTTCAGCAAAGATTGTCTGCATGGTAGGGAAGTATTTTCCAACGGGTTGCCACAAGGTGGGTGCTTCGTTTGGGTGTCTTGCGCCACGTCTTATTACGGGGCAGTTTAACTCTGCTACGCAAAAGGCGGTATGGCCTTCTACGGGCAATTACTGCCGGGGTGGTGCATTTAATTCTAAACTTTTGGCTTGTGAGTCTGTTGCGATATTGCCTGAGGGGATGAGTCGTGAGCGTTTTGACTGGCTTTCACAGATTGCCGGTGAGATTATTGCTACTCCGGGGTCTGAAAGCAACGTCAAGGAGATTTTTGACAAGACGAATGAACTCAGAGCTACTCGTGATGATGTTATGATTTTTAATCAGTTTGAGGAAATGGGCAACTACCTCTGGCATTATAAAGTTACGGGTAATGCTATCCGTGAGGTGTTTGAGGATATTGAGTCAAGCTCGAAGGATAAACTTAATTTTTCGGGCATTTGTCTTATGTCCGGGTCTGCCGGTTCACTTGGGGCAGGGGATTACCTAAAACAGGTCTTTGCACATTCTAAAATTGCTGTCGGTGAGGCGTTGCAGTGCCCGACGATACTAAACAATGGTTTTGGCGACCATCGGATTGAGGGTGTCGGAGACAAGCATATTCCGTGGATTCACAATGTCAAGAATACCGATATGGCTATTGCGATTGATGATGCCGATGCCATGAAACTGCTCCGGTTATTCAACGAGCCGGCGGGTAAGGAATTTCTTACAGACGAGGTTGGAATGGATCCCGTTGACGTTAATAACCTTGCGCTTATGGGGATTTCAGGCATTGCAAATATGCTGTGTGCAATCAAGTTTGCGAAACACTACGAGTTGACTTATAAGGATGTTGTGGCTACCGTCCTCACCGATTGCTCGGAAATGTACGGGTCGAGGATTGAGGAACTGCGAGTAGCTGAGGGTGTCTATTCCGGTTCAAGGGCTTCTGTTGATTTTTCGCGTTCATTACTCAGTGCGGGTACTGATAATATTCTTGAATTGACTTTCTCGGAGCGAAGGAGAGTTCACAACCTTAAATATTACACATGGGTTGAGCAGCAGGGAAGATCTGCCGAGGAACTTGAAGAGCTGTGGTACCATCAGGATAAGACTTTTGAAGCTGTGCAAGGGCAGGCTGACCGGATAGACGAACTTATATGTGAGTTCAACGATGCGGTAGGTATTTTATAAGTTAGGAGTTTGCTCAGGTATGATTAAGTGGGTAAGCAATACCTTACAAAAGAGTGATTGCGCAGGTTTGGCGTTGATGGAGCCTGATGTGGTTAAGCGAATCCGTGAGTTTCACAGAAGTTTCCCGCAGTATGCTCCTACGCCTTTGGTGTCGCTTGACAGGCTAGCAGAGAGTTTGGGCATCGGTGGTATTTACCTCAAGGATGAGTCATATAGATTTGGCTTAAATTCTTTTAAGGCTTTGGGTTGCACTTTTGCCATTGCTTCATATATTGCACAGGTGCTGGGTAAGTCTGTTTGGGAACTTGATTATAGTTCGCTCCCTGCGGCTGCTAGTGAGTTGGGTGAGTTTACTTTTTATGCCGCCACGGACGGCAACCATGGGCGTGCTGTGGCTTGGGCTGCAAGAGAACTGGGGCAAAGGGCTGTTGTTTACATGAACAAGGGTTGCTCGGAAGTTCGACTCAGGCACATTCTCAATGAGGGTGCTGAGGCATCTATTTCCGAGCTAAACTATGACGATACCATTCGTTTTGTCAGGGGTCTTGCTTCTGCCTCGCCAAACAGTGAGATAATTCAAGATACTGCTTGGGAGGGCTATGAGGATATTCCCGGATGGATTATGCAAGGGTATGCCGTAATGGCGCTTGAAGCGTGTGAGCAGCTTGAGCAAGTCGGTGTAGTGCCCACGCACGTGTCTCTACAGGCAGGAGTCGGTGCTTTTGCGGGTTCTGCGCAGGCGTTTGTGTCAAACTTCTATGGTGATATGGTTCCTAAGTCTTTTGTTGTCGAGCCGCATGTTGCGGATTGTTATTACCGTTCTGCACTTCGCGGAGATGGTGAGGTTGTGAATGTCGGCGGTGAGATGAGGACTATCATGGCGGGTCTTGCTTGTGGTGAGCCTAGTCCGGTTTCATGGGATATCATGAAAAGCAAGAGCGATTATTTTGCTTCGATTGACGATGCTGATGCTGCAAGGGCTATGCGGGTGCTCGGTGCGCCGCTTGAGGGTGACACCAGGGTTATTTCAGGTGAGTCGGGGGCTTCCGGCATGGGTTTTTTGCTTGGACTTTTGACAAATGACGACCTTGCGGATTTGCGCGCTGATGCGGGTGTCGGGAAGGATTCGCATTTTTTGGTTTTTAGCACCGAAGGGGATACAGACCCGCAAAATTATCGAGATATCGTTTGGAACGGAAAGTTTGGCATTCAGTACTGAACAAGCCTTTAAGACTTATATCAAAGTGACCAGTAAAGGAGGAAACGACAATAGATAATAACGAATTTTCACATTTAAACAGTATGCAGCGAGAGGCTGTGCTTACTACTGACGGACCGCTTTTGTTGCTTGCCGGGGCGGGTAGCGGCAAGACAACTGTTCTGATTAACCGCATTGCAAATATTATTAAAAATACAGATGTAAAACCTTGGGAAATTATTGCAATCACGTTCACTAACAAGGCGGCGGGGGAGATGAAGGACAGGCTTTTAAACATGGAGATTGAGGGTGGTTCAGATGTTTGGGCGAGCACTTTTCATTCTGCTTGCGCAAAAATCCTGCGGCGGGATATTGACAGGCTCGGGTACTCTAATGATTTTGCGATATACGATACGGCGGACTGTGGTGCGCTGATGAGGCGTATTTTAAAAGATTTGGAAATCGAGGAGAGAGATTTTCCGCATAAACTAGTTCTTAATTATATCAGCCGTGCAAAGGACGAGTCTGTTTTTGCAGAGGAGTTTCTTGCAGTTGCTGAAAAATCGTTTGATTTCCGAAGGAAGGTCATCGGTCAGGCTTACGTTGAGTATGAAAAGAGGCTGAAGGGGTCAAATGCACTGGATTTTGACGACCTTATTCTCCTTACTGTCAAGTTATTTAAGGAAAACCCGGATATTCTGGAGCGTTATCAAAAGAGGTTTAGGTACGTGCTTGTTGACGAGTATCAAGATACAAATAATCTGCAATATCAACTCACTGCCGCTTTAGCAGGTTTTCATGGAAATATCTGCGTTGTGGGCGACGACGACCAGAGTATTTACAAGTTTCGCGGGGCTACCATTGAGAATATTTTAAGTTTTGAAAAGCAGTTTAAAAACACAAAAGTAATCAGGCTTGAGCAGAATTATCGTTCTACCGGTTATATTCTAAGTGCGGCAAACGATGTTATCAAGCGTAATCGCGGAAGGAAAGGCAAAAGCCTCTGGACAGAGAATTCGCTCGGCGAAAAGCCGGTTTTGCACGTTGTTCCTGACGAGCGCGGGGAGGCTTCTCTTGTGGTTGATACAATTTTACAAAGTGTCAAAGATGGGCGTAAGTGGCAGGACCATGTGATTTTATACAGGATGAACGCTCAGTCGAACCAGTTTGAGACTGCTTTTAAGCGCAGTGACATCCCTTATCGTATTTTTGGCGGTACGGGGTTTTATGAGCGTGCGGAAATCAAGGATATGCTTGCGTATTTATGTGTCATCCATAATCCGCACGATGATGTGAGGCTTCTCAGGATAATAAACAATCCTGCTCGAGGCATTGGCGGCACAACTGTTTCTCGGCTTGTTTCTGTCGCGGCTGAGCTTGGCATTTCTTTTTTTTCGGCTATCAGGGAGTCACAAAATTACGAGAATCTTAGGAGTGCCTCAGGTAAACTGCATAGTTTTGCTAACATGATTGATGAGCTTCGTGAGCTTTCGGTTAGTGTTCCGCTGGATGTTTTGTACGATGAACTTGTTTTCAAATCCGGATATCTTAAGATGCTCAGCGAAAAGAATCTTGAAGAGAACATTTCTCGGATTGAAAATGTTAAGGAGCTTAAGACAAATATAATCGCTTTCGTCAATGAGGTCGGTGGTTCGTTGTTTGATTTTCTCAGTGAGACTGCGCTTTATACTGACTTAGACCGCGACGACAGCGATACAGACCGTGTTTTAATGATGACTATGCACAGCGCTAAGGGTCTGGAGTTTGATACTGTTTTCATTGTCGGTGCTGAGGAGGGTATTTTTCCCGGTTCTCGGTCTCTCGGCGACCCCGAGGAGATGGAGGAGGAGCGTCGGCTCTGTTATGTTGCTATGACCCGGGCTGAGAGGTCGCTGTTTTTTATTAGTGCGCAGAGTCGCATGATTTTCGGTAAGACTATTACTGCCGAGCCGTCACGTTTTGTCCGTGAGATTGATGAGGAGAATATTGTCTCTCATGAGCCTGATTTCGTTGTCAGGGATTTTGACTTTGGGTTTGGCGACAGTCATGGCGGCGATTTCGACTTTTACGATGGTTATGGTAGGCGCAAGAGTGCCGAGTTCAAGCCGGGGAAAAACCATTCGCTAAAAAATACGGTTGCTTCCGGTTTGCCTTTTGCTTCGGCTGCAAAACCGTCGGTTTTGCCTGATTTTAGCGTGGGAGACAGTGTTAATCATACTGCTTTTGGGGTTGGTGTGATTAAAAATATTGATCCCGGGGGCGGTGATGCTTTGCTTGAGATTGATTTTGCTGATGGTGTAACAAAGCGACTTATGCTTAAATCTGCTGCTCGGTATTTGAAAAAAACTTGACAAGTCTTTACTTTTTTGATATTATGCTTTGGCGTTCCTGAGACAGTAGGTGGTTTTTCGTAAATCCTACCTAGGACGGCCTGATTTTTGGCTGTTTGCCCTTGTCTTTGGCAGGGGTTTTTTCTATGGTTGCGCATACTTTAACTGTAAATGGAGGTGAAAATTACAATGCCAAGTGCAAAAATTCTTGAGGAAAAGAAACAAATTGTAAACCAAATGACTGATCGACTTAAAAGCAAGTCCGGTGTTTTTGTGAACTACAAAGGTATCACTGTTATCGAGGATACAGAAATGCGTGTGAAACTGCGTGAAGCCGGTGTTGATTACAGCGTAATCAGAAACAGGCTCATGAAGTTTGCTGTTAAGAACGTTGGCTTTGATTCTTTGGAATCAATGTTGGTTGGTACAACTTCTCTTGCTACAAGCAATGATGACCCGATTGCTCCGGCAAGAATCATCAAGGAATATGCAGACAAATTGCCCGAATACTTTGAAATCAAAGCCGGTTTTATGGATGGCAAGGTTCTTTCTGTCGATGAGGTAAACGCTATCGCCAGTATTCCTGCTTTGCCTGTTCTTCAGGCTCAATTTCTCGGCACATTGCTTGCGCCGATTACAAGTCTTGCGGTTGTTCTCAAAGCTGCGGCGGAAAAAGGCGGCGGCGTAGTGGAGGCTGAGGTTCCGGCATCAGAGGCTCCGGCGACGGAGGAAAAAACAGAGGAAGCTTCGGCAGCGGAAGCTCCTAAAGCAGAAGCGAGCGAAGCTCCGGCGGCGGAAGCAGCCGAGACCCCTGCGGAAAATGCATAACTAATTATTAATTTTATGGAGGTATATTTATAATGGCAAGTGATAAAGTAACAAAACTTATCGAAGAAATAAAAACCCTGACAGTTATCGAACTTTCAGAGATGGTTAAAGAACTTGAGGAAGTGTTTGGTGTTTCTGCGGCTGCTATGGCAGCTCCTGCGGCAGCAGGCGGTGCCGGTCCGGCTGCATCTGATGCAGAGCAAACTGAATTTACAGTCACAATGACCAGCTTTGGTGCAGAGAAAGTTAAGGTTATCAAGGAAGTCAGGACTATCACGGGTCTTGGTCTTGCTGAGGCAAAAGCTCTTGTTGAGTCGGCTCCCGCAAAAATTAAAGAGGGTGTCAACAAAGACGAAGCAAATGAAATTAAGGAAAAACTTTCTGCAGCAGGTGCGGAAGTCGAAGTTAAGTAAGGTTTAGTATCAACATACAAACAACTGTGTAATGTACTTGCACAGTTGTTTTTTATATAAAATTATGTTATGATGCAGTGGAAATGTTACTATAATATAAAGAGGTAGCGTTCGTATGTCTTTTGTGAAATCTATCAGAGCAAAATTTATGATAAGCGTACTTATAGTCGCACTTTTTCTTACGTCATTAGGCACGTGGTTTATTTATAGTGTAGTGGGAAGTATGCTCTCTGAGGAGATTTATGAGAGAATTAGAACAACTGCCAGATTGGGAGTATTGCAAGTAGACGACTGGTTTGCTCTTCGCAGTGCAGATGATGCAGTAATTGCGGTTGATTTCCTTTTGCCGGAAGTTCTTGACATGGTTCGGGATATAGTTGTTATTGAAAGCTCTTATGTGTTTTTAACAGATGAAGACGGCTATATTATCACGCATACAGCAAACGAGGCGCACTTGCCGTACCTTACAGCCGATAATATATTTATTAAAAGAAACATCGGCGATGTGGATGAGTACAGGGAGTATTTTAACACCGTCACTGAGGAAGGCGAGTTAATTTTATTTCACGCCGACGATGGTACGTGGAGGTATCTGACATCGTACTTAGTTCCCGCAATAGGTTGGACTTTGCACATAAGTGTACCCTACGAATATGTCATGTCAGGCGTGAATAACCTGTTGCTGATGGCATTTTTGTTTTTTGGTGTGTTCATAATAATTTTAATGGCTCTCATGTATTTATCGGTAACACGGCTTATAAGCAATCCCCTTGCAAAAGTCGGTTCATTTGCCAATGATGTTTCGTCCGGCAATATCCATCTTTCAAAAGTGGTTGAAAATTCTATTGATGTCAGTTCTTCCAATGAAGTTGGGGTGCTCGCCCGAATACTGGAAAAGTCGTATAAGCAAATGCATAATGCAAATGAAATTATGCGGACGTATCTCAACTCATCTCCGATGTATATTGAGCTATGGGATGATGAGAGAACCCTTCTTGAAGTAAGCAGAAAAGTAGAGGAAATTTTTGAGTTAAATGACCAAAATGAATACATTCGCAGACATAGCGAAACGTATCCGGAACATCAACCGGACGGCACAAAATCTGTGGAAAAGGCAAAAGCTATGTATGACGAAGTGCTCTTCGGGGAAGAGGGTATTATACATTATGAGTGGGTGCATAAAAAACTCGACAGTGATGAACTCGTGCCTGTTGACGTAACGCTTGTTCGTACCAAACGTGATGACAGGCATTTGGTTATAGCTTATAATCACGATTTGCGACCCATAAAAGCGGCATTACGAAATGAGATGCAAGCGACAGAGGAAAATCGGGCAAAAACCCGATTTTTGGCGCGTATGAGTCATGAAATGCGCACCCCTTTAAATGCAATACTCGGTATAGCTCAAATACAATTACGGGAAAGAGACCTTCCACAGGAGAGTTTTTATGCCATTCAAAATATACATAATGCGGGTAGTCATTTGCTTGAGCTCATAAATGATACCCTTGATATGTCAATGATTGAAATGGGCGAGATGGATGTCGTTGAAGAAAACTATGATTTACCAAGACTCATAAATGAGGTTTGCTCGTTAAATGCTGCATATATAGGTGCAAAAAATATAAAATTTATTTTAAATGTGAGCAGATACTTGCAGAAGACACTGTGTGGCGATGAACGCAGAATAAAGCAAATTCTGAATAACCTGATTTCAAATGCGATTAAGTACACTTCAGAAGGGTTCGTCAAATTAACAGTGAGTCACACAGTAGAAGATGATGTAGTGCGCATGACCTTTAAGGTTGAAGATACAGGACAGGGGATAAAGGAGGAAGACCTGGGCATAATTTTTGTTGAATACTTGAGACTTAATCTCGACATGAACCGCAGCGTAGAGGGAACAGGCTTGGGACTTAGTATTGCAAAGCGTTTGGCGGAGATAATGGGTGGTACCATAACAGTAAAGAGCACTTTTGGAAAGGGTAGTACTTTCACTGCGAGTTTGCTGCAAAAAACAGCGGGAAGCGAGGTAATAGGCGAAGATATGGCTGCCCAACTCAGAAATTTCACATTTTCCGACAATATAATTGTTGACAGGCGTCAAAAAGTAAGAAATACATTGTCCGCAGGTCGTGTTCTTATAGTTGACGATATGCAACTGAACCTGCATGTTGCAAGCGGGCTCATGGCGCCATATAAGCTCAACATTGAGGCTGTTAAAAGTGGTTTTGAAGCGATTGAACTGGTTGAAAACGGCAAGGAATACGATATTATTTTTATGGATCACATGATGCCTGAAATGGATGGTATTGAGACGATGCAGAAGCTGCATGATATGGGCTACACAAAGCCGATTGTTGCCCTTACGGCAAACGCTATGATAGGGAGTGCGGAATTATTCGTAGAAAGCGGGTTTGATGAGTTTCTTGCAAAGCCTATTGATGTGAGACAACTTGACACTATACTAAATAAATATATAAAACAGGGCTGAACCCATAAAGAGCCTAAGGGTGCAATATAGCTATGGATATCGACGAGTTGTTGAAGCAGTAAAGCGTTTGATGAAAAAAATTAGTAAAAATCTACAAAAACACTATTGACGTTCACAGGAACCTATGATATAATACCTTAACCGCAAAGAACTCGATTCATACGGTTCGTTCGTGTGTTTGCGCAAAATACCATGTGCTTGCGGTATATAAAGGAAATCCTTACTTTTCCGATTAAGAATACAGCTAGGAGGATACTATGCTAAATCTAAGTACCGACACTCTCAGAGGACCGTCTAAAACTTCATCTGACCAAGGGCTTAAGGGCTTTGATAAGATTCAAATGTTACTTGAAGCAACGGGTGGGTTGAGTTTGTCTCAAGTATGCAGTGTCACAGGTCTTGAAGGGTCAACCATCCAAAACTGGGTCAAGAGAGGTTGGGTTAAGCACCCTGTGGGCAAAAAATATGAAGAAGTTCATATTGCACGTATCCTCATCATTAATGCGCTCAAGGAGTGTATTAAACTAGAACATATCTCTATGCTTATGAGTTATGTCAATGGAAAGTCTCAGGATGGCAGTGAAGCTATCATAAAGGAGAGCACGTTATATAATTATTTATATGAGGCCTTAAAACAAAGCGGGCAGGCCAGTGACCATTCGAGAGGTGGCGTTGAGGCTGTTATCGAGAATGTCATTAAGGAGTATAAAGACCCCAACCCGAACTCAAAAATCAGAATTCGCAAGGCTTTGACCCTTATGATGTTCGCTTGTGTCTGTACGGACGTAAAGCGCAGAACAGAGGCTATGATGGGTCAAATACTCAGTGAGCTTGAAGAGCCAAAGCATGTTTCAGCATTACCTAAACTGGATTTGGATCTCGATGTCAGAGCTGTTGTACCGCAGGTACCGGCGCCTGTACCGACTCCCACGCCTGCTCCGGTTTCTGCACCGCTTGAACTTGTGGCACAGGAAGAAGAGCCTCCTGTCGTTGAAGTCCGTAAGACTGTGAGCCAGGCTTTACATGAGCTGCGAGAGTGGGATACCAGCAGCGTAGAGAAAATAATTATTGATTATGAAGAAGACGTTCGCGATGCAGAGCAGGAGCGTGAGGAGAAAGCTAAACCTCAAAGTAAGCCCTGGTATGTACGGAAAGGACCAAAATAGATTAATTTAGTCAAAATAACAGTTGACAACTATAGCTTTTGGGCGATATAATTTAGTGTGTCAGTGGGTGTCTGCAAGAAACTTGATGCCTGTGAGTGGCAAAAGGAAAACTACGCTATGGCTCGTATTAAGAGAGGGGGGTAGAAAAAATGTCGGAAGTACATCTTAAAGATAATGAATCTCTTGACAGCGCACTTAAGCGATTCAAGCGCAATTGCGCAAAGTCCGGCGTCCTCTCGGATCTCAGAAAAAAAGAATATTATCAAAGTCCCAGTGTTAAGCGTCGGAAAAAATCCGAGGCAGCTCGCAAAAACAAAAACAAAAGATACAGCTAAACAAAAAGCCGCTATACGCGGCTTTTTGCTTTAAGTAAGTTCAATTCCAATTATGCGCTGACAGCGGGTGCCTATTACTACTGTGCTTTCAAAAACAGCGGGTGAGGCTTCTATAAGCCTGCCGAGACTTACCCTGTTAAGCAGTTCCCCCGTGAGACCGTCAAACAGATGGATATCGGCATTTGATGTGGTATGGACTATGAAACCTCTGCCGTCCTCGTTGTATACTACGACAGGGGAACTCCAAGACCACGTGGATGATCGGTGCTCCCACACAACTTCTCCCGTTTCTTTATGGAGAGCAACAAGTGTGCTGCTTGATATGGTCGGAGATCTGGAGATAGGAACAAAGATGAGATGGTCAAGGCTGTGTCTGCCAATTGCTATGGAACCCTGTACTCCTCCAGCGAGTCCCGGAACAGTATAAGCGCTAAAATCAGTCCTCCAGACTTCTTCTCCGGTGACAGCATCTATTTTCCATACGGGAATCGGGGCAGAGCCGCTTGCAGGCGCTCGCCAGCCGGCGTGGAAGCCCGTGCTTGCATAGAGATATGGATGACCGTTTTCGATGGAAAGAACGGGTGTTGTGTTGGTGTCGTCCAAGACATCTTTAACCCAAACAGGTTGTAAAGTGTTGAGATCAAGGCATATTAGATGCCCTCCGTTATCGGCGAGGAACATATGTCCACGGTGGATAATGGGGCTTGCTTCAAATCCGAGCCAGAATTGCCCGTTTGTATGGGAACGCCTACCTTGAAAACGCCATCTCACGGTCGTGGGGTCTATGGAGATTGTACCCGCATCGGGGTCAAACTCTGTGTTTAGGTCAAGAATATAGAGTAATCCGTTTTCACTGGGAAAGAACAGCCTGTCATTTTCTGAATCTACGAGTGGTGAGGCATCTGCGTGCCATAATGACCTTAGGGCAAATCCGTCGTTATTTCCGAATGTGTGGAGCACCGTGCCGTCAATGAGGCTTATAATGAATATTCGTGCCGGTCCGTGGGCACTCACATATCCTGCACCAACATAGAGCAGGGGATAACCTCGTGGGTCGATAGCTCCGGTTCCTTTGAGGACAAAGCCAATGTTGAGCCTGTCTCTGGTATCCCGCCCGGTGGTAAGCTCTAAGAAATAAATGAAGCCATCCATGGAAGGATATATGACTTCGACAAGGTCTTCTTGCTCTCTTGCCCAATCATGCATATTCATTATCGCGCGTGTTTCCTGCGGCCAGCGAACTATCAGCGGTTGACCCGACCATCCGTGTCCTGTCCAAACGGTGCCGGTAGGCGCTACGAGCGATCCTGTGTTGCGGGACCATCGCTCGCCAAAAGAGCCGGCACTGATATTTGCATATCCGAAGGATGCAGTGTCGCGGAAATTATTTCCTCGAAATGTTGTAATGCCTTCAATTTCTGCATAATCATCTGAAAATCCAAAATCGGTCTGCGGATAGAGAAGGAAATCTTCCGGTGTTGTGCCACCCGCATTTATGCCGTGTAGGGCAATCATTATTTCAGGGTCCGTGTTTTCTGTCGCATGAGGGTTAAACGGCAAAAGCAACGGCGGTCCGGTAAAAACCTCTTCTTCATTTTCAGGCTGAGGGTCAAAATCTATTCCCTCAAGCGGGTCGTCTTCGAGAATTCTTTCAGGTTCAGGTTCCGGCTCTTCTTCATAGTACTCGTCATACGGTAAATCATCCGGTTCAGTAATCTCCGGCTCAGCTTGAATATGTGAGGGTTCTGCAAAGCCGAAAGTCACCGAACCATTGGCTAAAACTATCTCGCAAGCTGAGGGCATAGCCAGCAGTACGGCGAATAACGTCAGAAATGTAATTTTTGTGATTGTTTTACGTTTTTTCATGTCTGTCTTTCCCGCCCGGCATCTCAAAAGCGCAGTGGAAACCCGTTAATCGAAATGTATGTGGCTGTTGATGTGTTCATCGCAGAAGCAGTGGTACCCACTGCAGTGTGAGCAATAGCGAAATTCCATATTCGGAAACTCTGTGTCAGTTTTTCCGCATACGGCGCACTTGTGTCGATATGGTTTATCTGCAAGATCCTTTTTTGCTTTTTTTGCGGCTTGCCTGAAGTTTATCGTCTGCGGTGAGCTCTTTGCTGCCAGTGGCCGAATGTTTGAAAGCAGGTCATTTCCGCATATGAGGAAAAAGTTCAGAAATGCAACGAGCGGCAGTAATGATGCAATAAACTGTCCGGCTATCATGCCTCCGATAATTGAGTAGCTAAAGAACACTGCATTAAAAATTGCGACCCATTTTATTTTGATTGGAATTATAAGAAATAACCTTATGGTGAAATCCGGGAACAATACTGCAAATGCAAAGAACATGGATAAGTTTAAGAACATTGGGTTTAAAAATGAAGGATTGGCGAAGAAAAACCCTGAACCAAAAATCAACCAGACGATTAGTCCGTAAACTATATGTATCAGCATACCAATCAGATAGTATATGGTGAATTTTCCGACTCCCCATTCACGTTCCAGCGTACTGCCGATGAAGTAGTAAAAGTACAGCATTATTAATGTAAAGAATATACCCAATCCCAGACCTGCGCCTGCCCCCGCTCCTGTAGGTATAAAAATCCATGTGAAGAGTCTCCAAATCTGCCCTTGGAATATAAGTCCCGGATGAAATGCAAGAGTATTGCGAAGCCCGGCTCCTCCAACCAAAAAGACAATTCCGGTCGCTATGACTATATACAGCATGAGTCTCGGTATTCCGAAACCTCGGTGCTTATTGCAAAATCTGTCGATTGCGCGATTAAGTGATTTCAAAGCAACAACAGCCCCCTTCATAAAGCATTAATATACATTCTAACACAAGATACTGTGTTTTGCTATAGAAAATGTGCAGAATATGGAAAACGGAGGCAGGGACAACATTACTTTAATGGTTTTTGATAAAAAAGGCGTATAAAGAGGGGAGGGACGATGGCAATATTTCTTAAAGCATGAACACTGTTTGACCACCCTGCACTTACTTGACAAACTCTTGGCAACCGTTTAATATAGACTCTAGAGTTACTAACTCATAAGATAGCGAGGTGAGCGGCTATGTTTATCGGCAGGGAAAGCGAACTGGGAAAACTAAACAAAATGTACTCAGGCAATAAATTTGAGTGTGCCTCAGAACATCTCACAAATCCAATCAGGCGCGGGCAAGAAAGTCTTTGAGAGCATTGAACCACAAATATCAGCATTTATGGGAGATGTCTTTGAGGACATTTGCATGCAATATCTCTGGAGAGAGAACATTGCGGAAAGGTTACCGTTTTACTTTAGGGATGCAGGACGGTGGTGGGGCACAAACCCACAAACAAAGTCACAGCAAGAGATTGATATAATTGCGTTTGAAGATACCCATGCGATTTTTTGTGAATGCAAATGGACAAATGAAAAGGTCAAGCAAGATGTACTGTATAATCTAATAGAAAAAAGCAAAATGTTCAACTATGCAGATATGAACTACTATATCTTCTCAAAATCCGGGTACAGCGCAGAGTGCAAGCGAAATATACCTGATAATGTAAAACTCATCGAATATGCAGATATGTTTCACCTACCGATAAGCGGTTGCCCGCTTACCCATCAGTAACTATACTCAGAAACTCTTCCGGGGATACTATTTCAATCCGGCTATTTCTAAAATCATTTGGATTTCTGGTAATTATATAACTTGCTGAAATGTTTTGACCCGCTGAATACTGTACGGCATCCTCAAAATCATCCCACTTTAAACCCAAAGCCTCGTGGATGCTCGATTCAGTCACAGCGGCAATATTTGATGTCTCCAAGAGCTTTTCTATCAACTTAACAACTACATTCTTATCTTTCAATTCCTTTTTGGCGATATAATAAATATCTGTAATCGCAGAGGCTGATATATAGCTGTTAATATATCCCTTCTCAGACAATAAACGTATTCTTTCCGCATTTTCATAAAAAGGCTCTCGTCTAACAAGTTGGTCTAATACAACATTTGTATCAATTAGAACATTCATATTTTGAAAGCCTCTCTGCACGGTAATTGTCAAGGGTTTTTTCTGTTTGAGGGATAGCTCCCGTTAGGGATTCGGTTATTGAACCCTTTAACATTGAATCAATATCACTCATTGACAATGAGGGGATAGCCTTTTCTTCCTCGTTTAGAGAAACAACAATTTCAACTCTCTTGTTTTCAAACTTTTTGGGCAAAGGTATAATGCCACTTAACAATGTGCTATCAATAACTTGCCTAACAGCTTCCATCTCAAACACCTCCGGCAACATTCAAACTTTTCAACACGCACAGTATACCACACTGCAAGCAGGACTTCCACATAAAATTTGTTAAGCGGAAAAATGTGCTTAGAGCACGTGATGATTTGGAAAAAAAGCATAAGAACGTACAATAAAACACGCCCGCAAATCCCACGCTTACATTGACAGTAATTAAGTGCGGGAATTCGTTGCGATAAGAAGCATTGTGTGGAAATCGGGAGGGTGGCAGGGTATTTATATATCTCGCCGAGCTCGGCATTGATGCTCAGCTCCGGCATGACGAAGCCACAGACTTTGCCGTCTGCACCGCCAAGCATATCTAGTGGCCATGCAACTTGGGTCAGCACTGTGTCATTCGGTGGATTGTCAATCATGAAATTGAGCTTTTCCGCAAGCTCTTGATTAAGCACCCCATCTTTGTAGATTTTTGCAACTTTCTGCGGGCGATTGGTAATCGCCCCTACGTCCGTGTCTCCAACAATGCGGTAGATATCGCCTTCACCGCCACTGCCTATGGGTACAGAGTCGAGCGTGTAGGTTGTTCTGGTTAAGCCTGTTAGTGTCATGGGTGTGTCTCCTTTGCGTGAAAACTTTTGTCGAGTGCGAAACTCATTTTGCACTCGCGTGGGGGTACATATTATTTAGTAACTTTGTTTCCAAAGTTATTGTTGAAATTCTTGTGATAAAGTGCTACGATTATCTACAGATAAAATGGATTGCAGGAAACCATTTTTAGGAAGTGTGCATTATGGTAGAAGCAAGCAAACTCTGGACCAGTGATGTTATGATGATGTATCCCAAGCAGTGGGTTGTTATGACCCAGCTTGAACAGCAACTTAAACCATTGAAGATCTTTGGAACAGTGCATTTTGTTACTGACAATAAGGATGAGGCTTACAAAACATCAAAAGCTGTTCGCGAAAGCGGTGATTTCGGAAAAGTGATGGTAGTTGAAGGCTGGGACGATACCCCGCAGATTGGGGGACTACGGAGCCGATAACCGTAGACGTAAACTCTGTATAAGCACACAATCCGAGAGGTTTTATTTTGTCGGATTATAAAAAAAGTTGTCAAGCCCCCTTGACAACACGGCTCTCACCGACATTACAGGTTCAATGATGAGTCTGAAGATAGGGCTAGATAGCGGAATCCGCAAAAAAACCACAAAATGCTGAAAAAACACTTGCATTTATGTGCCCTGTGTGCTAGTATACTTTGGCGTGTTTAGTTTTATGAATTATGGAGGATGATAGCGATGGACTTGATTAAGTCGCTCAGCGAAGAATATATGAAGCCTGACCTTCCGCCGATGAATGTCGGTGATACTGTCAGGGTCACTGTTCGCGTAAAAGAAGGCAACCGTGAGAGAAATCAAGCGTTTGAAGGCACTCTTATCGCCAAGAAAAATGGTGGTATCAGCGAGACAATTACCGTAAGGCGCATATCATATAATGTCGGATGTGAGAAAGTATTTCCGGTGCATTCACCGACAATTGTATCTGTTGAAACAGTCAGATACGGTAAAGTCAGAAGAGCAAAGCTCTATTATCTCAGAGATAAAATCGGCAAGAAAGCCAAAGTTAAAGAACGCATTAAAAGAGGGGCATAGGGCGGCAAACCCTTGCCCCTTCGCTTTTTGTAATATCACCCCTAAAGGAGCGTTATATGAGTAACGTATCTAGCGAAATGTCTGTGGAGCAAAGCCATGAAGAAAAAGCTGCCAAGATGCGCATGGAGCTGTATGATTGGATTCAAACCGTTCTTACAGCTTTGATTGTAGGTGTCATGCTCTTCATATTTGTCGGGAACAATATCAGTGTTGACGGCATTTCTATGGAGCGCACTTTGATACATGGCGACAGAGTGATTATTTCAAACCTTTTCTATACACCAAGCAACGGTGATGTCATTGTTTTTCATTCACCTACCGAAAGGTTTGACGGAATTCCGTTGGTAAAACGGATAATTGCCGTACCCGGGCAAGAGATTGACATAGATTTTGACAATAGCCGTGTCTATGTTGACGGAGTTTTGCTTGATGAGCCCTATGCGCACACAACGACTACCGACAGATACAATTTTATGGGGCCGATAACTATCCCTGACGGTTATGTTTTCGTTTTGGGTGATCATAGAGTGAATTCTATAGATAGCAGATGCAACTCCATCGGGTTGGTTGACGACAGGTATATTCTCGGCAGAGTGCTTATGATTATGATTCCGGGTATCGACAGAACCGGCACCAGAGACTGGAGTCGCTTCGGCACACTGGGTTAGTGAGGTTTCCTGTATGAGCGAGGCCATGAACATCCAGTGGTATCCGGGGCATATGACAAAAGCCCGAAGGATGATTTTAGAAAATACAAAACTCATCGATGCTGTTTGTGAGGTTGTGGATGCGCGTATTCCGTATTCGAGTCGCAATCCGGACTTAGACGATATGACACCCGGTAAACCCCGTATTATTGTACTAAACAGGGTAGACCAGGCAGATACGGCGAGGACAAAAAAGTGGGCGGCTTTTTTTAGAAGCTCCGGGGCTTTGGTCATAGAGACAGACTGTAAAAGCGGTAAAGGTGTCGGTGGTCTGCACTCAGCAGTGCGGACTCTTTTAGAGCAAAAAATAGAGAAAAACAAGCAAAAAGGTCAGCCGGGCAAGAAGCTTCGCCTTATGGTAGTTGGGATTCCAAATGTTGGCAAATCCTCGTTTATCAACAGGCTTGCCGGGCGAAAGGCCGCACATACTTCCGATAGACCGGGTGTAACGCGAGGGAAGCAGTGGATTAGCCTTGAAGGTGAGATTGAACTGCTCGATACTCCCGGTGTGCTCTGGCCAAAGTTTGAAGATCAAACCGTAGCTGAGAATCTTGCTTTTACCGGTGCCATCAGAGATGCAATTCTTGACATACAGACTCTTGCAGCAAACCTTATGGCGAGGCTCTCACAAAACTATTTTGAGCGGATTGCGGAGCGGTACAAGATTCCTGCCGATGCTGAGCTTCTCGGGTACGAGCTTTTAGAGCTTGCGGCGAGGAAACGTGGTTTTCTGATTTCAGGTGGTGAGGTTGACACGGAGCGCATGGCTATTATACTGCTCGACGAGTTTCGCGGCGGCAAACTCGGCAGAATCACTTTGGAGGATGTGCGATGAGTCTTTGGGTCATAGAAGATGAACTTAGAGCTACGGGTTATGCTGCGATTTGCGGTGTGGATGAAGCGGGAAGAGGACCTTTGGCGGGCAGTGTTTTTGCTGCTGCTGTGATTTTGCCTTTTGGTGTGAATATTCCTCATCTTGATGATTCTAAGAAGGTTTCCGAGAAGAGGAGAGATGAGCTTTTTGATATCGTAAAAGACTTGGCGGTTTCGTATTCGATTGCTTTCGCCGATGTAGATGAAATAGAAAAACTTAACATTTTAGGTGCCACTTTTTTGGCAATGAACAGGGCTATTGGGGGGCTCGGTTCTCCTGCTGACATTGCACTTATTGATGGTAACCAAGTTTTCGGGATTAAATACAGCTGTCAGGCTGTTCCCGGTGGTGACGGAAAATCTGCAAGCATAGCTGCTGCATCGATTCTTGCAAAGGTTTCGAGAGATCGCTATATGCTTGAGCTGGCAGAGAGGTTTCCGCAGTATGATTTTCACAAGCACAAGGGTTACGGTACGAAGCTCCACTATGAGAAATTGAGGGAATTTGGTCCGTCCGAGATTCACAGGCCTTCGTTTTTGAAAAAACTCAAGTAAAATGCCCGGCAGATTGTATGCGGAGAGCGGACAACAGTATATATATAAGGTGCATATTATGGATACATTGGCGCATGGTAAGTGGGGAGAAGAGGTCGCTTTAAATTATCTTTTGGCGAATGGGTACACTTTTGTATCGAAGCGTATCAGGTCACGTTTTGGTGAGATTGATTTAGCGGTCAAAGATAAAGAGTTTATTGTGTTTGTCGAGGTTAAAACAAGAAAAAACAGTAATTTTGCGCACGCCTGTGAATATGTCACTAAGAGCAAACAGAAAAAGATAACAGCTACTGCGAAATTCTGGCTCAGCAGATATAAATCTAAACTGCAACCACGTTTTGATGTTATAGAAGTCTATGCGCCGGACGGTCAAAACACAGAAAATCCGGAAATAATACACATAGAAAATGCTTTTGGAGTGTGAAAGGAGTGGTCATTAATATGGCTCTTTATGCTATAGGGGACTTACATCTTTCGCTTGGTACAAACAAGCCGATGGACGTGTTTGGCGGCGGTTGGGTGGATTATACCGACAAGCTGACAGCAGGATTTAGCTCGCTTAATGCAGATGATGTCTGCGTGCTCTGCGGAGATATTTCCTGGGGTATGTCACTGGATGAAAGTCTTGAAGATTTTAAATTTATTGACCGCTTGCCCGGAAAGAAAATAATTCTAAAAGGCAATCATGACTACTGGTGGGCGACTGCGGCTAAAATGGAGAGCTTTTTTTCGAGTAACGGCATCACAAGTATTGAAATATTACACAATAATTGTTATTATTGTAGTGGCGTGGCAATTTGCGGAACACGGGGCTGGCTTGGCGATGAGCAACTCACTGCTGAGCAAAACGCTAAAATTTACTCTCGGGAGACAACCAGACTCCGCGCTTCATTACAAGCTGCAAAAAACGCCGACGTGAAAATTTGTTTTTTTCATTATCCTGTGCGCTTTAAAAATATCGTTTGTCATGAGTTTATTACGGCGATGGACGAATTTGGGGTTAAAAGCTGTTATTACGGTCACTTGCACGGTGAGGGTCATCGTTTGGCTGTGCGTGGGTTGGTTGACGGGATTAACTACGAAATTGTTTCGGCTGATTTTGTAGATTTTGTGCCTCGGAAGGTGAGCTATTAAACTATGAATAACAATTACGGAAAGGCAACTATAACTATTCTTATATTGGGTATCTTAATCCTTGTTGCTCTTGTACCTTGGTTTTTTGTTATAACTAATTTTTTTGGACTTGAGCTTTTCAGTGGTGAAGACAACGACTATTATGAAGAACACCCGCCTGTAATAAATGATTCTGAACAGGATCCCTATGTCACACCTGATTACGACAATGAGCCTGACGATGAAGAGCCGTATGAGCCTGATGAAGAAATTCAGGAGCCCGATGAACCTGCTGATAATACCAATCACAATGACGATGCATCTATTGCCAATGTCGAAATGGTAGTAAGGCAACTATCGGCAGAGCACAGTGAAATCTACGATGAGCTTACAAGACTTGCTACAGCACACAATGCTGTTTCAGCGGCACTTGTGGTATTTGACGGTGATGCCGGAGAGTATTATACCTTTGAGTTTGGTTTCGCCGACAGGGATACAAGACGTAGAGTGGACGACCAAACCAAATTTCGTGTTGCTTCGCTCACAAAACTTGTGACTGCGATTGCTGTTTTGACTCTCTACGATGATGGTCTTATTGATTTAGATGCTGATATTTCACGCTATTTTGGTTTTGAAGTCAGAAATGCGAATTTTCCTGAGACTCCGCTAACGTCACGTATGTTGTTGCAACACACGTCGTCGCTTTTCGATTCGGGCGCCTTTCAAGTATCCCGCGACAGAGGCTCATCGGATTCAGTGCGTGTTCTTTTGGAGCGTGGAACTTCTTTCCGCAGAAATCAACCCGGCTCAACTTTTGAATATTCTAACTTTGGCTATGCCGTTTTGAGCGCTCTGGCTGAAAGAGTGACAGGTAAAACTTTAGATGCCCTTGCCCGTGAAGTGATTTTTGAGCCGCTTGGTATAGATGCTGCTTATGTTGCAGAGAATTTGCAGGATACAGAAAACATAGCGGTTATCTATAATGATTCGCACGGTATTACTCGAACCGTAGAGTCTCAACTAAATGTGCGTGAGACCGGCACTCCCGGTCATGATCTCCACCTCGCTCAGGGAAATCTCTATATAAGTCTTCTCGATTATGCCCGTATTTTGGCGATGCTCGGCAACGGCGGCAGCTTGGATGGTGTCAGAATTTTGTCTTCTGCTGCTGTCAGAGAGATGCATAACGCCGATGTTCAAGGCCGCTCTTATGCGCAGGGGCTTGCAACCAGATTTTCGGTTGGTGATTTCATTAGTGGAGAGGGTTTCTTCTGGCATACAGGCAGTGCGTACGGTACTTTTGCGCAATATGTTTATCATGAAGACAGAAATCAAGGTGTCGTGGTTGTAACAATCGGTGCTTCGATTTCCCGTCTGGCAAATGGAATGGTGGATGTATGCACATACATGGCAAGAGCTGCTTTGCGCGTGTTTGGGTTTGCCGGAGAGAATCAACCCGACGAGATTGACTACGACTATGATTATGCTGCCGATGACTGATAGCAATGAAGTGTTCGAGGAAAATGAAATATAATTCATATGTTTATGCAAAACTAAAGTTTTTCTGAAGGCAAAATTATTTTTTAAGCACGTTTTAGACTATATGGTGTCTGCGGAAATGCGCAGGCACTATATGTTGTATAACTCAGCAATTCCAAGGCTTTATGCCTTATTTTTTTTTGAAAAAACTTAACTTTTTCCTTGACTTTGTCAAAATTTGCCGATATAATCGGGTGCAGGAAAGTGGTGAATAGTGGAGCGAAATGTTGAATAATCCCACAAAATGACAGAGAGGAGGAAAAACCGATGACCGGTAACTTTGAACATAAAGTTGATGCTAAGGGTCGTTTGTTTATCCCCTCTTCTTTGCGTGATGAGCTGGGTGAGGTCTTCCATGTGACGATTTCTGAGGAAGATTGTCTCACTGCATATCCCAATGAGAGCTGGGAGCGGCTTTTGGACAAGGTAAAATCTATGCCGCTACGCAAGCAACCTAAAATGCGTGCATTTTTCTCAAATGCAACCAGATGTGAGCTTGACAGCCAAGGGCGTTTTCTGCTCCCGCAAAAGCTGCGTGATAGAGTATTTCTTGTCAAGGATGCAACCATAGTCGGAGCGGGACCGTTTGTGCAAATATGGGATTCCGAAACATTCAGGCGTGTGGACGAAATTGAATCCTCTGCGGATAACCTTCGCGAGGTCATGGATGAACTGGATTTTTAAAGGTATCAGCCCATGAAGCATTTGCCGGTGTTGCTCAGTGAGAGCATTGATTATCTCAACATTAAACCTGACGGAATCTATGTAGACGGCACTTTAGGCAGGGGAGGGCATACGGTAGAGATTGCGAGCAGGTTAAACTCAGGAAAGCTCATTGCGATTGATGCAGATGAGCAGGCGATAAAGGAAGCCAGGGAGATTACGGAAGGCTTTGAAGATAGGATAACTTTTATCCATGATAATTTCAGGGATTTGAAAAATATCTTAAACGGCTTAGGCATCGATTCAGTTCACGGCATGATTTTTGACCTTGGCGTTTCGTCGCCTCAGCTAGATGATATGTCACGCGGGTTTTCATATATGCAAGACTCTAAGCTCGATATGCGCATGGATAGGAGAAATACACTTACAGCTCACGATATAGTGAATGGCATGAGTGAAGAAAATCTCAGAAAACTGTTCTTTGAGTATGGCGAGGAAAGGTATTCGAGGCAGATAGCGCGAAAAATCGTAGTCGAGCGCGAAAAATCTACGGTAGAAACTACAGGGCAACTCAGCAATATAATTTTTTCCGCTATCCCTGCACAGGCACGGCGTGAGAACCAGCACCCGTCAAAAAGAATTTTTCAGGCGATAAGAATTGCTGTAAATGATGAGCTCGATTCGATAAAGCAAGCTTTGCAAGATGCTCCGGGGCTACTTAAACCAAAAGGCAGATTATGTGTTATAAGTTTTCATTCTTTAGAGGACAGGATAGTAAAAAATTCATTTCGAGAACATTCGGAGGGTTGCAGATGCTCAAAGAAACTTCCGGTATGCGTCTGCGGCAGAAAGCCAGAACTCAAGATAATCACGAAAAAACCGATTGTTGCAAGCAGCGGGGAAATTGAGACAAATCCGCGTTCAAGAAGTGCAAAACTGAGAGTAGCCGAACGGTTGGCATGAGTGCTATAGAGCAAATTTTGAAAGGAAGGGTTATTGTTATGTCCGGTAATGTAAAAACATTAAACCGCTACAATCAAACTCCCGCAGTTCCGGCACAAACTGTCGAGGCTATGATGGATGCTGAGGCAAAGCGCTCTCCTGATTCCTTTAGAGACCGTCCGGATAAAGTCTCCAAAAAGAGGCGTGTGAAGAGAGAGAGAGCTGCGGTAGAGATAAAGGCTCCATCGGGTATTTCTGTACTTGCGTTTTTTGGAACTATTTTGGTCGCTGGTCTGATGATTTTGTCCATTTTAGCGCAAGTCAACTATAACGAAGTTGCGATAGAGACAGCCAGAATCAGAGTTGAGGTCAGACAGCTTACCGAGACTCACAGGGCTCTTTCGCTTGCCTTTGAAAGCAGCATAAACATCCGGGAAGTAGAGCGTACTGCCAGAGACGAGCTTGGTATGTCAAGACCTGATGCTACTCAAGTTATAACTTTGAGTGCGGTTCCCCGTGATAGGGCGTTTGTGGTTGCGCCTGCTTATGAGTATGATCAAGGTGGATTTATTTATTTTATAACTACGCTTTTCGATTATTTCAGATAGAAAGGAGAGTGCGGATATGTCAGGTGGTATGAGAGTTGAACAACGTGGCAGTAACAGAGCTAAGCCGGGTGCTGAAGCTCGAAAACGCTATGGGAAAAAGAACTCACAGCAAGCGGTGTCAAAGCCCCTGTTGTTTCGCACTCTATTCTTACTTGCTGTCTGTGGTATTGTCGCTTTTGTAGTTCTTGCTGTGAGGCTCTACGATATTCAGATTGTCAATAATTCTTATTTTACAGCTAGGTCACTAAGCGGGCAACTGCGCCAGACGACACTTCCGGCTTCGCGTGGTACGATTTTTGATGCAGGTGGAAGAATTCTCGCTATGAGCGGACCTGTCGAGAACATTTTTATCAGTCCTCTTGAAATGGCTATGGAAGAGCAAGATGTCAGGTTTATCGCAGAGGGTCTTTCTTATTTGCTCGGTGTAGATATTGGTCTTGTCATTGAAAGAGCATCACGGACGGCTTCGCAGTACCAGGTTATAAAGCCTCGGGTAAATGCCGATGAGGCTGAACGTGTGCGCCAGTTTATTCGCGACCATAATATCAGAGGTGTTCATTTTGAGCCTGCTCAGATGAGGTTTTATCCGAATGATGTGCTTGCAAGTCAGGTGCTTGGGTTTGTGGGGACTGATGATAGCGGGCTTGACGGGTTAGAGCAGCGGTTTAACTCGCAGCTCACCGGTGTAGATGGCAGGATGATAAGGCTTACAAATGCAAGGGGAAGCGACCTTATGCTTGCGGGTTTTGGTGATTATCATCAGGCGAGGCACGGCAATGACATTACTCTTACTATAAATTTATCAATTCAGCATTATGTTGAGAAGCATCTTGCTCAGGCTGTTGTTGATTATGATGTTCAAAATGGTGCCGTTGCAATTGCAATGGATCCTCGGACGGGTGAAATTCTTGCTATCGCAAACTATCCTACTTTTGACCCGAATAATTTTTTGAGGCTTAGTGATTCCGCTATGGGAGCTTTGAGCGCCATTGAGGATGAATATGAGTTTCAGGAAGCGTATCGCAATGCTCAATTTGATATGTGGCGAAACAGGGCTTTGACTGATACGTATGAGCCGGGTTCGGTGTTTAAGATGATTACTTTCGCTATGGGTCTTGAGGAGAATGTAGGTAGACCATATACTTTATTTGACTGCCGGGGTCATATAGGTGTGCGGCTTTTTGATGGCGAATCGATTCGCAACTGCCATAACAGATGGGGTCATGGCTCGCTGACTATGAATGAGGCTATGTACAGGTCTTGTAATGTTGCTAGTATAGATATTGGTTTGCGTGTCGGGGCTAGAACGTTTTATCATTACATTGAGGCGTTTGGTTTGTTTGATAGGACGGGTCTTGATAACGCTGTTGAGGGTCGCAGTTTGTGGTGGAGCGAGAATGCTTTCTTTGATTGGCAAAATCATACGCAGTTGGCTTCCGCTTCTTTCGGGCAAACTTTCAGGATTACTCCGATTCAGATGATAACTGCTGCGGCAGCGACTATTAACGGTGGTTATTTAATGCAGCCGTTTATGGTCAGGCAGATAGCTGACAGTGATGGTAATCTGATTGAGGTAAATGAGCCTACAATGGTTCGTCAGGTTATAAGCAATGAGACTTCGGCGGCTATGAGGGCGATGCTGGAGGGTTCTGTTACAGAGGGTACAGGCAGAAATGCTCAAGTCAGAGGTTTCAGAATTGGCGGTAAGACGGGCACTTCTGAAAATGTTGAGCAGCTTGCTCTCAGGGGTGAGGATGATACGTCTGATAAGGATTACATTGTTTCTTTTTTGGGTTTCGCTCCGGCTGATGATCCGCAAATTGTCATTCTCGTGCTTCTTGATACTCCCAGCCATGAGACGGGTATCCGTATAACCGGTGGTACTATGGCGGCTCCTGTTGTCGGTAAAATGATGGCTGATATTTTGCCTATGACTTTGGGTATCATGCCGGTGTTTACGGAAGCGGATTTTCCCGATATAAATCTTCATGTCCCACGGTTGTCCGGCAGAGATATTGAGTCTGCCACTAGTGTCCTTTCGGCAAGTGGTTTTAGTTATCGGGTTGTTGGCAGCGGCAGTATGGTGACCGGGCAGATACCGATGCCAAATGCGTATGTCGCTTCGGGCGCAGAGGTAATCATCTATGCCGGGGAGGATGTGCCTCGCGAAATGGTTACGGTTCCTCATCTTGTTGATATGTCTTACACAGAGGCTCGAAATGCTCTTGCCGGTCGTGGACTATTTATCAGAACTGCGGGGATTCCTCGGACAGATAGCCGCGCCAGAGTGTCGATTCAATCCATAAGTGCGGGTCGGGAGGTGCAGTTTGGTGCTGTTGTTGAGGTTACTTTGATTAACCCTGAAGCTTCTGAGCAGTGATTTCTGGCGCTTCTGTTTTCGCTTCTGTTCCGGGCCCGCAGATGATATGCAATTTGCTCCGCTTTTTTGCGAGCCAGAGAGCATTGCGCCACTGTTCTCGCAAAAAAGACTCCGCAAACTGCACATCATCTGCTACATTGGTGGGGACCGCTTATCATCTGTTTTATCGGTGGGAGCCGCAGAGTGTAATTATCGGTGGGCTTTTGAAAGTTTTATTATTATGACAGGATTTAATCAATGAAATTAAAAGACTTGACTCAAAATGTTAATATCGTTAGCTCTCATGCTGATGCCGATATGGAGATTCGCGGTGTGGCATATGATTCCCGTAATGTTCTTGCGGGGGAACTGTTTGTTGCTGTCAAAGGTTTTAGCAGTGACGGGCATGATTTTATTGATGATGTGCTTGAGAAAGGTGCCGCTTGCATAATCTCCGAAATGCCTTTGGACGATTCTATACCGCATATCGTTACTGGTAGCTCCAGAAAAGCTCTTGCTGCCGTTGCTGCTGCTTGGTTTGACTTTCCTGCTCGAAAGATAAGTGTCGTCGGAGTAACAGGAACTAACGGTAAGACTAGTGTTACGAATCTCATAAAGCATATAATCGAATCTTGCACCGGGAACAAAGTCGGGCTCATCGGCACCAACGGAAATTTTATCGGCGGCAGGGAGCTGCCTACGCAGCTTACTACGCCCGAGTCTTATGAAATGCAAAAAATTCTTGAAAAAATGGTGCTTGAGGGTTGCTCTCACGTTGTTATGGAGGTCTCGTCCCATGCGCTTGCTCTTGACAGGGTTCACGGTATTGAATTTGAGGTTGGTGTTTTTACTAATCTCAGCCCTGATCACTTGGATTTTCATGGAACGATGGACGAATATGCCAAAGCTAAAGCGCTTTTGTTTCCTATGTGTAAGAACTCTGCTATAAATATTGACGACAGTTACAGTGATGTTATGCTAAATGCTTGCGCAGGTAATACTATGACTTACGGCATTGATAACGGCAATGCGGATTTGGTGGGGAAAGATGTCAGGCTTTATGCTGATAAGTCTAAGTTTACGGCTCTCCTTGATACTAAAATTTGCAGAGCCGAGATTAACATTCCGGGTTTATTTTCTGTATACAATGCTCTCTCGGCAATTGCTGCGGCTGCTTTGCTCGGTTTTGATATAACAGATACCGCACCCACGCTTTTGTCGTGTGGCGCAATTAAAGGCAGAGCTGAGGTTATGCCGCTCGGGAAAGAGTATACTGTGATTATCGACTATGCGCATACTCCTGATGCGCTTGAGAATATTATTACGGCAGTTAGGGAGACTGCAAAGGGTAAGGTCTATACTTTGTTCGGATGCGGTGGCGACAGAGATAAGGCAAAGCGCCCGCTTATGGGGAAAATAGCCACCCTGCTCTCTGATGAAGTTGTTATCACTACAGATAACCCTCGAACGGAGGAGCCCGAGAGTATTATAAATGAAATTGTTTCAGGAATCGGCGAGACGGATACGCCTTTTTCGGTGATTGTTAATCGAAAAGAGGCAATCTGCGAGACTCTTGATAAATTGGGTGTATCAGATGTTTTAATTCTTGCAGGAAAAGGTCATGAGACTTATCAGATTATCGGTACAACAAAGATTGATTTCGATGACAGGGAAGTTGTGATTGGGCACTTGAAGTCGAAGCGCATTGAGAGCAGAAAGATAGTAGTCGAAGATTTAGATTAGAGGAATGTATTATGGTTGCAGAGTTCATAATTTCATTATCCGTCTCAGCTATTGTGTGTGCTGTTGTCGGAATATTCCTTATTCCATATCTGCGTAAGGTTAAGGCAGGTCAATCCATTCGCGAGGATGGTCCTGTTTGGCATAAGAGTAAGCAGGGGACTCCGACTATGGGTGGTTTGATGTTTATAACGGGCATCATTGCAGTTACTTTTACGGTTGGGCTTTCAGATATTATTTCAGGCAATCTTGCGGGTGTTTTTATTCTTGTATTTGCGCTGATTTTTGCTCTTGTCGGCTTTCTTGATGATTATGAGAAACTAAAAAAGAAACAAAATCTCGGGCTAAGGGCTAAGCATAAATTTGCCTTGCAGTTGATTGTTGCGATTATATTTATTCTGATAATGGAGCACACAGACTATATTTCTTTTGCTTTGTATATTCCTTTTGTTAATACTTATATTCATGTTCATCCTGTTTTGTATTATGTGTTCGCTTCATTTGTAATTGTAGGGACGGTGAATTCAGTAAATCTCACAGATGGCACGGACGGTCTGTCTTCGGGTGTTACAATCCCGGTAAGTGCTTTTTTTACGATAGTGGCTTTCGTGTGGGGCGAGGTTGCAATTGGCATTGTCGCCGCTGCGGTTACGGGTGGGTTAATTGCATTTTTGTTTTTTAACTTTCATCCTGCTAAGGTGTTTATGGGTGATACGGGGTCGATGTTTTTAGGTGGTATTATCTGCGCTTTGGCGTTTGCACTCGATATGCCTATGATTCTTGTGACTATTGGATTTGTCTATTTTATTGAGGCTTTGTCGGTTATTATTCAAGTGTCTCACTTTAAGCTCACTAAGGGTAAAAGGGTGTTTAAGATGGCTCCGATTCATCATCACTTTGAAATGTGTGGGTGGAACGAATATAAGGTCTTTGCCGTATTCACCACAGTATCTGTCATATTCGCCGTAATTTCGTATTTTGGCGTTTACCATAGAATATAATTAACAGGTGTGAAAAAATGAACAAGAAAAAATCAGTAGATAATTTTGAGCAACAGAACTTTCCTCGGCTCAGTGTCGGTGAGGATGATTTTATCGTATGGGAGGACCGAGGTCTGTCTGACGAACTTATAAAGCCAAAGGAGAAGTCCCCGGGGATGGATAAGCCTTTTCTTGTCATTTCGCTTGTTCTGCTCCTCATCGGTCTTATCATGGTGCTTTCTGCGAGTTTTGCGCGTGGGTTTTATTTGCAGAGTCAGCCGCTCAGACTTTTTATGCGCCAGTCCGCGTTTGCTGTGACCGGAGTTGCTATAATGCTGGTTACTTCGCGCATAAGTATCAAGTTCATAAGCCGCTTTTCCATGCAATTGCTTTTGGCTTCAATTGTCATGCTCGTTTTAGTTCCTATCGTCGGCATAAGAAGCGGCGGAGCAACGAGGTGGCTTGGTTTTGGCGGAGAACATGGCTTTTTTTCGTTTCAACCGTCTGAAATTGCAAAGCTGGGGATAATTTTAGGTTTTGCACAGATGGCTTGTAAGATTGGTAATCAAGGGATGAAGACATTTAAGTTCGGGGTTGTGCCCTTTGCAATAGTGACGGGAATAATTGTCATTTTGCTCAGGCTCCAGCCGCATCTCTCGGCAATCATAATAATTACAGCACTGACCGCGATTATGATGTTTGCGGGCGGTACAAGGCTCAGGTGGTTTATGATTGCCCTAGCCGTTCTTGCCGCCATGGTCAGTGGTTTTATTTTCTTCCAGTTGCGCTCTAATGACCCATATATTGAACTGCAAAATGTGACGGCGGAAACAATCCGTACAGGCGTTGATATGAGATTTCTCGGTCACGGTAACAGGCGCATTAACGCATGGCTCAATCCTGATGAAAACCCGCTCGGCGACGGATTTCAAATTCGCCAGTCGCTCAACGCTGTTGGTTCGGGTGGTCTGTTGGGACAGGGTCTTGGACAGAGTAGGCAAAAGCATCTATATCTGCCGGAGGAACATAACGATTATATATTTGCGATTGTCAGCGAAGAACTGGGTTTTATCGGTGCAATGCTGATTTTAATGCTCTTTGCTCTGCTTGTAATAAGAGGTTACTGGCTGGCAATGAACGCTAATGATAAATACGGCTCCCTTATCGCTATTGGGATAACAAGTTTGCTGGCGCTTCAAGTGTTTTTAAATGTCGCAGTTGTCACCAATCTCTTACCTGCGACGGGTATATCACTACCTTTGTTCAGCTATGGTGGTACAGCTCTGTGGATTCAGTTGGTTCAAATAGGATTAATATTATCTGTTTCACGAGAAATCCCTGCACCGCAACCAAATCCGAATGAGAAAAGGAAAAGGGAGAAAGTGCTATGTCCAGACTCGGTAAAAATTTGATTAACAAAAACTCATCCATATACATAGCTGTAGGGTTTATTCTCATTGCGATAATGACCCTTATTGGTACGAGTGTTTTTGTTAGGATTTTGGATATTGAGATTAGCGGCACTAATGTGTATACCAGAGAAGAAGTGCTTATGGCTTCACGTGTGTCCCACGGCGATAATTTAATGCGGCTAAATGCACAGACGGTTTCACAGAACATCCGGTCAAGTCTTCCGTTTGTTAGGGACGTAGTAATAGAGCGTAGGTTTCCGGATACTCTTTTAATTGAAATTTTCGAGAGTTTTCCAATTGCATATATTTTATTGGACGGCAATACTTTAGTGCTGGACTTTAGCGGAAGGATTTTACAGAGTGGAGATTACAGCACTGAAAATCTTATTGAAATACGCGGAGTGAGTGTGAGGGATGCTCCCCTTGGGCAGCAGTTGAGGCCGGGGGTAGGCGAAGAGACAAGGTTTCAGGATATGCAGGAGATTCTTGCCGCTTTTGAGAGAGAGGGTATTGCGGGCGACATATCGTATCTTGATGTATCAAATATTCAGAATATACATTTTGGATACATAGAGATTTATAGAGTTACCTTGGGAAATGCGGGAGACATTCGGCACAAGCTGCACAACCTGATAAGTGCCATTGATAGGCTCCCTGCAGATCGTCAGGGTATCCCCGGAAGTATTGATGCAAGCGACCCGGAGGGATATGTCAGGTTCAACTTTGCTAATGATATGCCGGACGAGCACCCACCCGATCAGATTCCGGAGAATAGTTTCACAAGTGTTGATCCGGAAGATGAAGATTCTTATGAAAACGGGTCATAAGCAAAGCATAGACTAGCCAAAATTTTAATAAGCAGCGGCTTAAACAAATTTTATTGTAACTATTTTGTAAGAAAAGTATTGACCTTGTGCAAAAAAACGGATAAAATAACGGATGGTATGCAAATTTCAAAACTTTTGGTTTGAATAGTAGCAATATCAACAAAGGATTGTATTATGAGTAAAGATTTATTACAACTACAAATTGACAAATTAAATGTAACGGAGGATGATTACATGGCGGTTTCGATTGAAAATGCCCCTGACAACGTTGTTGTTATTAAGGTGGCAGGTGTCGGAGGAGCCGGATGCAACGTAGTCAACAGAATGGTTTCGGCAGGTACACAAGGCGTCGAGTTTATTGCGATAAACACCGACAAGCCGGCACTTTCAGCATCAAATGCCGGCTCTAAGGTACAAATCGGCGAAAAACTGACAATGGGTCAAGGTGCCGGATCCAGTCCTGATATTGGCAAGAAAGCAGCCGAGGAAAGCCGAAACAATGTTGCCAAAGCACTAGAAGATGCCGACATGGTTTTTATCGCTGGCGGAATGGGCGGCGGTACCGGAACAGGTGCTTCTCCCGTAGTTGCCGATATAGCAAGAGAAGCCCGTGCCCTTACAGTCGGCGTAGTCACTAAGCCCTTCAGTTTTGAAGGAAGAAGACGTATGGAGCAAGCAGAGGAGGGCATTAAGAATCTTCTGGCTAAGGTTGATTCACTGCTTGTTATTCCAAACGACAGGCTCAAAGCGGTTTCCGATAATAAACTCACATTTGCAAATGCATTTGAGATTGCTGACAGCGTTCTCCAGCAAGCTGTTATCAGTATTTCCGAGCTTATTAAGAAAACCGGCTTTATCAATCTTGACTTTGCCGATGTCACTACCATTATGAAAGATGCCGGATTTGCCCATATGGGTGTCGGTCATGCGGCAGGCAAAGGCAAAGCTGAAGAAGCGGCAAGGGCAGCAGTTACAAGTCCTCTGATGGAAACGTCAATCAACGGCGCTCGCGGCGTTCTTGTAAGCATAACGGGGTCTGACGATGTGGACCTAGATGATGTAGAGCTTGCGGCAAGCATAGTTTCAAAAGCGGCTCACCCTGATGCAAATATTATCTTCGGTGCTTCTTTTGATGAAGATATGGAAGATGAGATAAGGGTCGTGGTCATTGCAACCCGTTTTGATTCCATGCCCGCCACTATAGCGGATACCGAAGCTGTAGGTGTCAAAGCTCCTTCTATGTTTACCGATGCATACGTATCCCAAAAAGTTGACAACGCTCTGAGTGCGGAACCGGAAGCCGAAGCAGCACCACCTCCGCCTCCGCCCCCACCGCCACCTCCGGCGGCAGAAGAAGACCCGTTTGATACAATCTTCAAGATTTTTAACTCAAAATAATCCCAATATATAATCTTAGGGCGGCGAAGAACGTGAAAAGCGGGTCTTCGCCGCTGTTTAGGGACAAATAACAGCCCATTATCTGAGGGTTGTCCGGTAACGTTAAATTGGAGTGCTTGTTTTGTGAGTAGAGTTTTTTATGTTACAAAGGATATAATCGGAGCTTGTATCAATAAGCCCATTGCTCGTAGTGCGGCGGCGTTGTCGTACTACCTTACTCTTTCGGTTTTTCCGTTTTTGATTTGTGTTACTGTAATTTTAGGTTTACTAAATATACAGGATACGGATGGGTTTGCGTTACTGGATGGTGTCATTCCGGATGCTGCATTTTCTGCACTTTCGGACTATCTTGAATATATAGGCGATAACAGGTCGCACCTCATGTTTGGCATCGGGATTATGGCAATGATTACTTCATCCTCTGCGGCATTTCGCTCTTTTACAGGAATAACGGGTGAGCTCCAAGGCAGGATGCGGTTTTCAGGTGCTCTGGGCTTTATCATCAGTTTTGTGTTTTCGTTAATGCTTTTGGCTACTATTTATGTCTCGGCTTTTGTGATTTTATCCGGCGAATGGCTTATGCATCTTTTGGAGGTACATCTGGGTGTTGTTGAGATTTCCTTGTTCTGGCGATGGCTCAGGTTTGTGCTTTTGTTTATGATGCTGTTCATTGTCATTTTTAGTGTTTACTTGATTTCCGCTCCAAAAAACACAACTCGAATGTCCCGTCTGCCGGGCGCTCTTTGTGCATCTTTTGTACTCGTCGGCGCAAGCGTGGGTTTTTCGCAGCTTATAACGGTATCTATGCGTTATGAGATTTTGTACGGTTCTCTTGCTTCTTTTGTTATCCTTATGATTTGGCTCTATATTTGTTCCTTGATATTGATTTTGGCAAATGTTATGAATATTTCTATTGCCAAACACAAAAATGCGGCGGAGGTGAATGACTCTGAATAACTTCCTGAGGCCGGAGCCTTCAAATGACTTACGTGAGATGTCAATTCAGGCTTTAGCACATGTGGGTGATGCTGTCTATGAACTGATGGTCCGCACTTATCTTTGCTCAAATGGCGCTATTGCGGCTCGGCAACTGCATAAAAAGTCTGTGTCCATGGTATCGGCTAAAGCACAGGCTGCTGCTGCGAGCATGATTTTACCATTTTTGAACGAAGATGAGCTGGCGGTTTTTAAGCGTGGGCGAAATGCTCACCAGGCTTCTGTGCCAAAGACGTCTACTCATGAGGAGTATCACGCTGCAACTGCTTTAGAGTCTCTGTTTGGTTTTCTATATTTATGCGGTGAGCAAGGCAGGCTTAGTGAGATTTTTAGGATTATTGTGAGTGGGGATTAGCGTGAAAAATCACGCTATCGGGGAAATGTGCGATTTGCTCCCCTGCGTGAAGCCGCAAATGATGCACAAAAAATCCATGCCTTTTAATGGGCTATTTGTGCAGTAAGATTGTCGAAAGGAATGGATTTTATTATATGCCGCTTGATGCTATTTGTTTAAGTGCTCTGAAGGATGAGCTTTGCGATAAGTTGATTGGTGCGAGAATTGACAAGGTGCAGCAGCCTGAGCGTGACCAAATTATCCTCTCGCTCAGAAGTGGGAAGAGTGGTGCTATGCGCTTGCTTTTGTCTGCCGGTATGGGTGATGCGAGGGTTCATTTTACTGCGCAAAAGTTTGAAAACCCTCAGTCTCCGCCGATGTTTTGTATGCTGCTTCGTAAGCATTTATCGGGTGCTAAGATTTTAGATATTTCTCAGCCGCATCTGGAGAGGGTTTTGGAGTTTTCAATTGAGTCTTCGAGTGCTTTCGGCGATAAATCGGTTATGCGGCTGATTGTCGAGCTTATCGGGCGTATGTCGAATATTATTTTGCTCGACTGTGATGGCAGGATTGTTGACTGTCTCAGGCGTGTGGGCAGTGCTTTGGATGATAAAAGGGCTGTGCAGCCCGGGCTTTTCTACAAAAGCCCGCCCGGACAAGCGGGGAAGGTTGATCCCGATGGGACACAAGAAAATCGTCCCCCTGTGTCAGGCGGCGCCGTTGATAAGTGGATTTTGAATACTTTTTCGGGCTTTTCGCCTTTAATTGCGCGGGAACTCAGTTGGCGCACTTATGGCTCAACGGATTTTCGGTTTGAAAATGCTGAAGATCATGGTGCGGCTTTGCAACGTGAGATTGCAAAGCTCCTAAAGCATGAAGAGCATAAGCCTTGGCTTGTTTCAGATTTGGAGGGGCGACTGATTGATTTTTCGTATACGAAGATAGGGCAATATGAGTCGGCATGTAATGTGGAGTGTTATGACAGTTTTTCTGAGCTGTTGGAATTTTACTTTTCGCGCAGTGCACAGGACAACCGCATGCGGCAAAAATCGAGCGCAACGTTAAAGTCAATGACTACGCTCAGAGATAGATTGATGCGTAAGCTGGCGTTACAAAAGACGGAGGTTCTGGAGACTTCAAAGCGTGATTATAATCGCGAATGTGGTGATATTATTACGGCAAACCTTCATCTGATGAAAAAGGGGCAAACGGTTTTGCTTGCGGATGATTTTTACTCCGATGCAGGTGGTCAGCGTGAGATTGCACTTGACTTTCAAAAGACCCCACAACAAAATGCGGCAAGGTATTATAAGCTCTATACCAAGGCGAAAAATGCAGCGGTTTATTTGGCTCAGCAGATTGAAAACGGTGAGAAGGAGTTTTTGTATCTGGAGAGTGTCATTGACCAGATAAAGCGTGTAGACAGCGAGCAGGAACTTAGCGAGATTCGTGCGGAGCTGTCGGAGTTTGGTTATATTAAAGCGCAGAGCAAGGGCAAGAGGGCGAGTAAGCAAAAGCCGTTACCGCCGATTGAGTTTAGGTCAAGCAGCGGGTTTAAGATTTTAGTGGGCAGAAATAATACTCAAAACGATACACTGACTCTTAAAACTGCGGCTCGCACTGATATTTGGCTTCATGCGCAGAAGATTCACGGTGCTCATGTCATTGTGGTTTTGGAGGGCAAGAGCATTGATGAGGTGACTCTAACGGAAGCGGCATCAATCGCGGCTTATTACTCGGCTGCACGTGACGGCGGCAATGTACCTGTGGACTACACGCTCGTAAAGTATGTGAAGAAACCATCAGGCAGCAGACCCGGCATGGTGATTTATACGGAGCAGAAGACAATAATGGCCACGCCGGATGAGGGATTGGTCGGGAGACTTAGGGTCGAGTGATTTAACATTTTCGTTTTTATCCAAAAATGCACAAAAAAAGAGGGGGCCAGATACAGGTCCCGTCCCCCACTAAAACCGCAAGCGATTTTTGTCTACGCAAGTAATCCTATACTATTTTTGATTGATTGTCAAGGTAAAAATCTAAAACTTTAATCATAAATTCATAGCGGTTTTCGTGAGCAGATTTAGCCCCGAGTACTCTACTAGAGTATCTGCAAAAAACTTTGGGATAAAAAATAAAATCAAGAGCGTTCCTTTGTATGCTGTTTGTAAGATATTCGATTAGGCTATCGGTAGAAAAATGTGCTTCCAAAGCCAAATCGAGCATATCCGCCTATGCCGCCTATGAGATCATAATATCCCGTGTGCGTTGACCAAAATACTATAGTTAGATGTTGTGTTCCCGGTGGAATTGCTAAGTCTATTTCCATTGCTTGTTTATCACCTGCCTCTATAGTAAATACTGCGATTTCCTGCCAATCTGCTTTAAAAGTTAATGTGCCTTTGGCATTATCCGGATTATATAGGCCTCTTAAAAAATCCTGATATGTTTCGTAACTTCTCAAGCCAAAGATTCCGGATATTCCTACAAAACCATCAGGAACATTTAATGTAACCCAATTAACTTCCCTAGCTCCTGAGCTCGCAAAGCCGCCGATTACTGGATAACCTCCTAAGCGCAATATGCGATGTATAAGACCGCCAATTGGTTCGGGTGGAAAAGTAATAACATAGTATGTATCTACAATACCTGCGACACCTCCTTGAATTGGGAAGGGATTCCCGAACCTATACATAGGTATTCTTATATACTCAGATGCTGTTGTTGCAGTAACCGCAGGTTGATCTAGTGCAGGTGCAGGTGCAGGTGTTGAAATCGGAGCGTAACCACCATGTGGACAATGGCTATAGCGTGTCCAATTTATGAGATACCAGATTGTAGAAGGTATGTTTTGTGCTAGGTCTTCATTAAAATGCAAGGCTTGAACTCGACTCAACACGCCCCAATTAAGGGACCTCACGCTTCTAACATGGAAAGTTTCGACTACAAAACAGATTCTTTGTGGGCAAATATCTTGCATATCAGCATTGGATTGAACACCCTTACCAATATCAACCTGCACTCCATATACTGGAATCCACAAAACTCTTGCCCTCGCTTGGATATTTGCTGATATAGTTGCTCTTGCATCGAAATCAAACTCAAGTGAATACCGAGGTTCTAAATCCGCAATGAATTGATTATCTCTTATGCCAAATTCTGCATCTACACCAACTACTAAAACTAATGAAATTTCTCCGCTGCCGCTAACCCTAATCCCAACAGGTATATCTAAACCTGTTCCAACAATTCGCACAGGAACGGTAAATAGTGGTATTATTCTATTGAAAGAACCTCTGGCTGTGGCTTCAAGATTTACTTCAATACCTGTTTCCAAAATGAGATAATTTACGTGACGTAAAGATATAGACCTTCGGACTACAGGTCTTTGAATGCTGAGTTCTCCATCTAAGATTACGCCACCGATATTAGCACGTCTAGCCCAAAGTGTCACATTGGATGTGTGGTTTCTTGATATCTCTATTCCCTCAATGTTACTCAGTTCGTCATCAAGGATAATTTCATCAACGAGTTCCAATACATCTACTGTGTCAATCAACTCAAATTCATAGAATATCTCTTCAAGAGATTCCGGAAGTCTTGCCGTAATAATTATTGCTGTGCCTTGCGTAGCGACATCAAGAATGTGCCCTGACATCCCGCCGGGATTTTGGGCTGTAGGTTCAAGCACGAATGTGTCACCAACTGTGAGCTGTTGTATTGCTTCTGATGGATTATAAACAGTTATTATAACTGTGCCGTTAATCTCAACGAAATTATATGTAGGTTGATTTATTACTATAACATCACTGCGATAAATGTAGTGAAATATCTCCGGCTCATAACTTAGTGGGGTGGCATCAGCTCGGTCAAAAAAGCCATTCAACATAGCAAAGCCTAAGCCGGATAATGCAATGAAAATTAACGTAGCTATAGCGATTCTTCTAGTTTTGTGTACTTTCTTGTTAGGCGACTTATTATCCAAGGCAAAAATTGGTTCATGGTCATCATGTTGTTTAGTTTCAACAGGAGCACCGCATTTTCCGCAAAACTTTATGCCGGGTTTATTCTCGTTTCCGCATTTCCCACAGAATTTTTTCATACACTTTGCCTCGTCTATCTTATTTTCAGTAACTAAACCTGCCCCTTTCGCAGCGACTGTGCTGTGGGGGAGTTGCAAAACACCAAAAACTTGTCACTGCGAGCGAAGCGAAGAATCTTATTGCTCAATAAGTGCCTTACGAGAAAGATTCTTCGGTCGCTCCGCTCTCTCAGAATGACAAATCTAGTGTTTTGCTACAGCCCCCTACATATCTATTCGCTCTCCATATGGTTGCCACATGATGTGCAAAACACCAAATCCTCTTCGACTCCCTCACCGCACTTCTGACAAGATTTCGTATTGACACCTGTTTGAACATCACTTTCGATTTCATTATCATCTACGGTTTTTGTACCACAGCCTCCGCAAAAAGTTGAAGACAAAGGAACATCAGCACCACATACCGGGCAGGGCACCACACCCTTTATTTGATTAATTTCCGCTTGTAGTTCTTCTATACGCTCCATAGCAATGGTGATGATATTACAATGCTGACCTATTTCTGTTTCGCTCTTATGTTCCTCATTCTCATAATAGAGTTTTCCTATTTGCGCATATAAAGAATCAATTTTGCGTTGCTCATCGCCAATCATCGAATTTAGCCGCGCCGTATCAGCGAATTCTTTTGTACTGCGGACAACGTTTTGCGTAGTAGCTGTGATTTTTTTACTTAATTGGTCAAGTAGTGGCATGATGACTTCCTTTTCTTTGTATTGTTGTAGTGTTTAAGGAATTGGACGCACGAAAATATAAAAGTTATTTGCTAACGCAGCCTGCCCTGTATAAGAAGCTATCCCTACTAACAGCCAACCTTCCTGCCCTAAGCTATTGATTTCAGGTCCCAAACCTAAAGCCGGATTTGAACCCATTAAGCGATACTCCCAATTTGGCCAATCGCCGACGTGCCTCATAGCAAGTGGCAGAACATCAATCCCATGAGAAGGAACTGCCTCAGCAATAATCACTTCTCCTGAGGGGAGTTCATTTCCATTGACTGCTTGTGCTCCATTTTCCGTATCTGCAAGAGTTGGGACTAGAGCTTGAGGTGCGCATGCGGCAAGTATAAAAATCATAATCAGCGCCAAAATTAAAGTAAGAATTTTACGCATTTTCATAGTTTCCTTTCTGTGTTATATTGTGCCTGACAACTGTGAGTTGCTGACTATTGTAGTCGCTTATCGCTGTAGCCGCACAAGCTGTATCCCGTCCAGAGTGATTGTGTTTTCTGTGCGAGAAAAGGCTATAGCTTCAATTCGTGGGGGATCCAAGACAATGCTTTCAGGGTTTTGCACCCCTTCTATCCCAGTAATAGTTTCTCTAGTCCAAATAAACTCAATCTTATTTCCGGATATTGTGAATGTACCATTCAGGTCTCGGTATTGAGGACTAAGACCCATTGATACGCTGTTTCCGGAAAAAGAAATTATCATCATCCCTCCCTCCGGATAACCTCTCCAAGTGCCATCTAACGAGTCATCGCCACAACCCACTAGTGGTACCATAATTACTGCTACTAACACAACTGTAAAGAAGCATTTTACAATTTTTTTCATTTCTAAAATTCCTCCATATCTTAATCTTGTTATCAAATTTTGGCTTTTGTACATTCAGTTTCTTAATAACACAATATTTTCGCCAACACTTGGCTATTTACCCTTACTTTGGCTTAATCTGCTGTTAATAACCTCAGCGATTTCATTTGGATTAGCAACGCCAATTAAATATATCCGACCGGACGCATTGACCAATAGACGCGCTTTACTCTCCACTTCAACGGAAGTCAGGCGGTCATATTCAACTTGAAATGCAGATACCTTGGTAGTGTCTTCAAGTTTCTTGCCATATTTTTCTCCGACCGCACTCCCTTTTATCCCGGTCTCATACACCGAGATTTCCGTTTTCGAAATAAAGTGGCGTTGAACTAAATCCATAACAACAATAAGCACTGCTATAAATATTCCTCCCCACATGAAGATGTAAAAGTCAACTGTTCTTACTTGCGGTACAGTTACGCCAAACAAGCCTCCTACACCTTGCCCTAAAGCTCCTCCCATGGTTCTATAGCCGAACTGATTTGCAAGGATAAAACCAATTACTACAAATGCGCCGGCAATTACGATGTTTATGACCGTGCTAGAGATTCGAGTTTTTAAATAATCCTTTCCGTTGCCTGATACTAACAATTTGCCCATGTCTTGCATTTCCCTTACCTCCTAATTTTAGATAAGACCACACGAAAAATGACGCAGTGGAGGGCATATAATGCCTTGCCTACTGCGCCAAAAGTTAATTTAGCGTTTGTTACGGAAAGCCAACACCAAATCAAACCTTGCTAATCTCATAAAAAATGAGTATACTAAGCAAGTCGTGGTGGCGGAGAAATCCGTGTTTGTAGGCGTTTTCTTTAAGCGATTCCCTACATTCGCCGAGTCGTGGTTGCAACACTTCTCGGTCGCTGCGGCCACTATCGTATGGCCTTTCTGCTAGATAATAGCATATTATACAGCATAACACAAGCTTTTTGTGACGATATTTGTTGCGTATTATATCTGGTAAAAGGGTTAAACGAGTGCTGATGCATTTTAACATTCGTTTTTAGACACATAATACCTTAAACCATCTCGGCAAATAGTTCGATTAGGTCGATTGTGCAGCCTTCCAGAACGTGAACTGATATTTTATCTGTCTCGTTGTAGTGCTGTGTGACATATTTGCCGTCGCTTAGAATGTGGACATTTACGGTTTTTGAAATCGGGTCAACAACCCAATATTCCTGAATTCCCGATTCCATATATTTTTTGTACTTTATCAAAGTATCGTGTTTTGGATTTGACGGTGATAAGACCTCAACTGCTAAGTCAGGTGCGCCTTTGAGTGCTTTGTTATCAGAGTATTTGCCTTTGTCGCAGACAACCAATAAATCAGGCTGAACAACGGTGTCGTCTAAAGTGTCGTGATTTAACCGCACATCGAGTGGTGCAAAAAATACTCTGCACTTTTTGCCTTTTAGAAAGTTAGCCAATTGCCTATATATTTCACCGAGCAGTAGTTGATGATTTGGGGTTGGGGCAGACATCAGGTATGGTTTTCCGTCAATTAACTCCCAACGTTCATCGTCGTCCCAAGTTAAATAGTCGGCGTATGTGTAGTACCCGCTTCGGTCATACGCGGGCATAGCTTCGTTTACCTGCATTTCGTTTTTGTTTTTGTCGGTTTTGTCTTTCATAGTCTAAAACTCCTAAATGAAAATTATTGCAAATCAACAATAACACAAAAACGAAGCAAAATCAATACACATTTAAGTGTGAAAATTGCCGTCAAAGTGTGAATTTTCTACATGCGCTAGCATATGAGAGTAAAAATAGTGAATTTTTGATTGATGCCTATTACCGATGGTACGCAATCCGGTCGGCTCCTGAAAATTTAGTTGGACGTTTGAAAGTCTTAGTGATAGAATGTTTCGGTAGCAAAACTTAAAATTACTAGGAGCATTTTTGTTTATGGGTGAAATGACAATGAGTGTTGATAGGCTTGAGGGCATTATCAGCGTGTTTGGGTCGCTTGATGAGAATCTTCGGCTTATTGAGGACCATTTGGGTGTTCGGATTATTGATAGAAATTCGGAGCTTTGCCTAACGGGTGATGAGGAGAATATTCATTATGCCGGGAAGGCTATAAACGGTCTTTTGATGCTTGCTGCTGCCGGTGAGGCTATTGACCCGCAGAAGGTGAAGTATGTAATCAGTCTGGTGAAGGACGGTCAGGAGGGCAAGATTGGTGCGCTCAGCCGCGATGTGGTCTGTATTTCTTCAAAGGGCAAGCCTATCAAAGCCAAGACGCTTGGGCAGGTGAAGTATGTTGAAGCGATTAAGAACTGTACCGTCACCCTGGGGATAGGCCCTGCGGGGACAGGGAAGACTTACCTCGCCGTCGCTTGTGCTGTTGCGGCTTTTCGTGCTAAGGAAGTCAACAGGATAATTCTGACTCGCCCTGCCGTGGAGGCGGGGGAGAGACTTGGGTTTTTGCCCGGCGATTTGCAGAGCAAGGTTGACCCGTACTTGCGTCCTCTGTATGATGCATTGTTTGAGCTGATGGGTGCTGAGACTTATAACAAATATCTGGAAAAGGGGAATATTGAGGTTGCGCCTCTTGCATATATGCGCGGCCGGACTTTGGATGATTCATTTATTATACTCGATGAGGCGCAAAATACTTCCCGCGAGCAGATGAAAATGTTTTTGACTCGGCTCGGCTTTGGTTCAAAGATTGTCATAACGGGGGATATCACTCAAATTGATTTGCCGCTTGACAAGACCAGCGGGCTCAAGGATGCAATGCGTATTCTTGATGATGTGAAGGATATAAGAATTTGCAAGCTTTCTTCTAAAGATGTGGTGCGCCATGAGCTTGTGTCTCGCATAATCGAGGCTTATGACAGGCGTGAAAAGAGAAAATCGTAGGGGCGCGACCGTCCCCGGCCGCCCGCTATTGCGGCTTTATGGTGGTGAATAATATCGACAAGGTTAAGCACAAAGTTTATACTCGGCAAGTTGCAGGTGTCCCTGTCTGCACTGAAAGAAAGTACATGAAAAGGGCTATACATCTGACACTTCTGCGTGAGGGTGTGGATATGCCTTGTGTTGTAAATGTTCTCCTCACCGATGATATCGGTATTAGGCGGTATAATTTGGAGCACAGGGGTAAAGATGCTGCTACTGATGTTCTTTCTTTTCCTATGCAGGAATTTGGGTGCCCCGGGTGGAGTGGAATAGTGGATGTGGATATTGATCTTGTTTCAGGATTTGTGCCACTTGGCGATATGGTCATTTCTGTTGAGACAATTCAGCGGCAGGCTGATGAGTTTGGGCACTCGATTTTGCAGGAGCTTATTCATATGGTTATTCATTCTACGCTTCATTTGCTTGGGTATGACCACTATGATGATGAGTCTGAAAAGGAAATGCGTGATATAGAAGCTGAGCTCAGCAGGGAAAGGGCGCTAAAAATCTAAGAAATTCGTAGGCGCCTCTTTGCTGTGTATTACTGTTTATGCCACCATGTAGCTTTTTTCTTAAGCTGTTTTGTTTTTCTTTACTCGCACTAATTTTTAGATTTTTAACACCCTTTCCCTGCTGAGGGATTTTCGAAAGGAATGATTTTTATGATGATAACTAAGACTGCTATGATTTCTATTGTTGGGCGTGCCAATGTTGGGAAGTCTACACTTACCAATGCTGTGACGGGGGATAAGGTGGCTATTGTTTCGCCTAAGCCTCAGACTACGCGTAATAGGATTTTCGGAGTGTTTTCACATGGAGATGCGCAGATTGTTTTGCTTGATACTCCCGGGTTTCATAAGGCTCAGACACGGCTTGGTGAGTATATGGTTGGTGTCGTAAGGGATAGTGTAGCTGATGTCGATTGTGTTTTGCTTATGGTTGAGCCTGTAGATAATGTCGGCACTCAGGAGGAGATGCTGATTGAGCATATTAAATCTTCCGGCGTGCCCTGTATTCTGGTCATAAACAAGATTGACACTGTCCGTTTTGACCTCACGCTTCCGATTATTGAGACTTACTCCAAGCACTATGGGTTTGATGCTATTTTGCCGATTTCTGCACGGAAAAACTTAGGTGTTCCGGAGCTTCTTTCTATGCTTACGGGGTACGCCAAGCCCGGTCCGCAGCTTTTTCCCGATGGCATGACAACGGACCAGCCTGAGCGGCAGATTGTGGCTGAGATTATACGTGAGAAGCTGCTTATTTGCCTTGATAAAGAGATTCCTCACGGAACTGCCGTTGAGATTACGGAGTTTTCCGAGCGAGGAGATGAGGATGCTCCGATTATCGACGTTGATGCTACGATATACTGCGAAAAGCAGAGTCACAAGGGTATGATAATAGGTAAAAACGGTGCAATGCTCAAGAAAATCGGTCAGTATGCAAGGGAAGATATAGAGCGATTCATGGGTGCAAAGGTTTTTCTGCAAACTTGGGTAAAAGTAAAGGAAAACTGGCGCGATAGCCGCTCAATGATGAAAAATTTTGGATATACTAAGTAGGGGGATTTGGTAAATGCTGTCAATAGGGGAAATCATCCGCACAAACCGTGTAAAACAAAAAATAAGTCAAGAGGAGCTTTGCTTTGGGATATGTTCCCTGAGTAGTATTTCCCGCATCGAAAACGGAGCGCAAGCGCCCTCAAGAGTCACATATGAAGCACTCATGGAACGGCTGGGGCAAGCTCCTGAGATATTTCCATCATTTAAAAGTGACAAGGAGTTAAAAGCCTTTCGCTTAAAGCATCAGATAAATCAGGCACTACGGTCGGGGAACTTAGATAATGCAGAAAAACTGGTTAATGAACTGGAGTCAATGCATAAACTCGAAAGAGTCTACAGACAGCTTATTTTACATGCGCGAGTGTTATTAGCAATGCATAGAGGAGAGCCGCCGGACGAAATTCTTGAAGCGATGAAGAATGTTGCAGCAATGTCTATAGAAGATTTTTCGTCTGATAAAATTCTAAGTCACGTACTATCTAAGGATGACTTGGTAATACTTGAGAATCTGGCTTCTGCCCATCATGATGCAGGTGAAAAGGATACCGCAATAGAGATACTTTATGCAGTCAAAAAATACATTGAAATGAAAGTTGTAGACGATGAGGGCGTAACCCCAATGTATACGGCATTACTTCATCCACTGACCAACTGGATAGGCATGAAAGGTCAACACGAAGAAGTAATATCACTATGCGATGAAGGGATAAAGCGTTGCATTGAGTATGGAGCTTACCGCTCTTTCGCGGCACTCTTATTCAATAAAGGTTATGCTCTGGTCATGCTCGATAAGAAGGACGAGGCAAAGAAGTATCTTCAGGAGGCATATTTTATCAATCGAGCCAGAGGTGAGGAAAACTTATGTGAAATTTGTTTAGACTTCGCCGAAGAAAATGGGATTAAACTCTTATAAGTAATTCCATTAAGTCTTATTTTTTTACAAGTTCACCTGGTACCGGAATGACATATAAAGGTTCTGCAATTTCGCATGGCCGATAGTCATTACATAAAACTTGATAATGTAAACTTGTACTCATTGAAACCGTAAGTAGGAACGTGCAAACGTATGTGATTATGTTTTTCATGTGGGACAATTCTCCTTTTGTTTATGATAAGAGTATTCTATGCTATTTTCAGATTTTTGACCATACTGTTTGGCGGAAGAAAAAATTTGCACGGAAGAGAAAATTTCCGCCAAACAGTATGGTCAAAATTTTACATTCATGTTATCGTCAGTTAACAACATCTTTTGCGAAGGTGGGAAACAGTAAAAGTTATTAAAAAGGAAGGTATATAGATATGAGAAAAAAATTCATGGTGCTATTGTTAGCAGCACTCACACTGGTAACATCATTTACGCTGGGTATCACTATAGCTCCATCAGCAAGCGCCAATAATCACCAATCAACACTATCTTTTTCAGCATCGTGGCATGAAGGTCCGTGGCGGAATTATACCCACAGCCACATTCAATGGTTTGCCACTGTTTCATCTACTGCATCGCCTTCAAACTCTACATTTAATATAGCATTATATAGGCGCAATGGAACTGGTCATGGATATAGGTTTGGAGGCAGCCAGCGTGTAACAAGAAACGGGCTTGTAATGATACATTGGAACAATGTTGGAGCGGGCAGTCGCCGCTTTCGATATGAGAAAGCTAATGATGGACATACTATTTCCAGCCCAAATGTCATAATGTCGTCTAGTAACACACAATACGTCACTACTATGGGTTTAAGATGATGGCGTGTTTTACAGGAGCAAACAAATCTGTTTGCTCCTGTAAAATTTGTACTGAGTATTAGAAAGAGTTTTGAAATGAAAAAAAGCAAGATATATTATCTATCTCTTTTACCGCTGGTCATGATTATGATGATAATGGTTATTGCATGTAACAACTATGGAAGCGAGCAGGATTATGAGTATTATCATAGAGACATGATAGAGGATTATGTTTTTATAGCAAAAGATGGGATTATTAACTTAGATACGGGTATTACAGGACAAGTATCCGGTCTCATTGTTTGGGGCGAATTCATCTACTACATTTTTACAGAACTCTTTTACGAATCATATGAATCAGAGGAGGGTAATCTTTACTTCACATATGATCAATATATTCACGTCAGGGGAATAGACAAATTAGGAAATATTGCAGAAAGCATATCAGTTGAAGTCAGCGAACATCACTTTATTGACATTGTCGGGTTTAACAAGGATGCAAACGGCGAGTTTGTCATAATAATTCAGGCACATAATAGTGATAGAACAGATAGCACACTATATCACGAAAAGTACAATTCGGCCGGAGATTTGCTGAATAGAATAGAATTACTCCCGATGGGTGGCAGTCGATTTGGGATTGATGCCGTGTTTGATGAAAGCGGTTGTTTTGCAGTAAGGGAGTTTAGTTTACAAAGAGGTTCCATAGTCCATATATGGGACGATACACTCACATATATAAATTATATACCTCTTGTTCATGCCGCGTATGCATTTGGTATAGACGGCACAATTTTACGCCAAGCAGAGCAATTTAATACGATACAAATAGTTGAAATAGCAACGGGAGAGGTCGTGGAGGAACATTACCTCTTGCTTGATGGTCTTTTCATTTCAGGAATCTATTCGGCCGATGAAACCAGTCGGTTTGACTTTTATATACGCTCAACACAATATCTCTATGGTTTTTTCTTAGATACAGGTGAAACAGAGTATATTCTGGATTTCTTAGAATCCAATCTACTCCTTTCAGCGCCCGGTGATATTTTTGTCACCGCTACAGAGGGTCGGGTAGTTGTCGCACACCATTGGTGGGAATCATCTGATATGTATGGTGTCGAGTTATCTGTTCTCACGCCTACGCATAGATTTGTTATGGAAGGAATTGACCGCATAGTGCTGGCAGGATTTGGGTTTTCACCCCACACTATAGAGCAGGTAATGGCATATAACCGAAGAAATCCGTTTCAGCAAATTATCATACGTGACTACTTTGATTTAAGCGATGGTGTCGACTTTAGACAAGCGGTTGGACGGCTGCATTTTGATATACTTGCAGGGGAGATGCCTGATGTTATTCGCCTTGGTGTTTGCTCTTATTCACAAGAATTGCGAGATGCGTTAATCATGCAAGGTTTTCTCTCGGATTTGTACCGTTTTATTGATTTAGACCCGGAAATCAGTCGCGATGACTTCTTTCCGAATATACTTAGAGGACTTGAAGATTCTAAAGGCGGACTACCGGCTATCGGAAACAGATTCGCAATAGTGTCAATGGTATCTACTGACCCCGGGGTAACAAGGGAATATTGGACTTTTGACAAATTTCTTGATGTAATGGAAGATGTTGTCAGATTAGGAAATGCAGAACCGTTAGGAGCTGAGGTTACGGGTGTCGGCTTTGTCTTAACGATACTTGAGCTTATGAGTTACGAATTTATCGACCACTATGCCGGTAATAGTAATTTTGATAGTGAGTTGTTTATCCGACTACTTGAGTTGGCTGCTAAAATACCGGAAAACCCGGATTATGCTCACTGGTGGTGGAATCCGGATCCGGATTGGAGAAGGGTGGCAAGTGGAGAGGAGTTTGTTGATTTAGTTGAATTTTTTTGGCTTCATGGCTGGGTAATTGGAGAATCGGAGGCAGGAATGCCGGAAGATTTCAGTTTTGAGTTTGAGTATATAGGCCTTCCGAGCGCAGGAGAGGGCATTCATAGAGCTTATGTTACGCATACATTCGGCATTTTTGATAACAGCCAAAGTAAAGACACCGCTTGGCAGTTTATAAGGGATACCCTTTTACCTGGTGCAACAGGTACTTCTACAAGATATATTCCATTGCGAACAGAAGATTTTGAGGCTAATCTAACTGCTATGTCAATATCTGCGGATATAGAGGAGACCCTTCGGGACTTGATAAACAATGCAACGGTACACTGGATTATTCACGGAACGTTGCGTGCAGTAATTGAAGAGGGCGTCACAGATTTCATTACCGGGCGGCATACAGCAGAGGAAGCGGCAAGAATAATACAAAGTCGTGTTTCTGTTTATCTTGCCGAGCGGGGTTAAAGGGCACAACATGAAAAAGTCGGCTTTATACCTTATAGCATTTATATTAATTATCACAGTTGTTTTAACTGCATGTGGCAGTTCTGAATATGAAATAATTGGTGATGTTGGCTTGCTTGAAATGCGGCAATATTATCGTGTACAGTCTTTCCCCTTAGATTTTGATTTCGACATATTTCAGGGAAATTTCTTTTTGCACCAAGAGCAACTGCATTTCTATTCTCTGTACATTGACGAGGTAACAGGAAACACAGGTTTTATTTTGCTTACGTTAGATGCAGACGGGACAAATGAGCGTAAATTATTTCGTACAGTTCTAGATGAAAAAGTAGACTTTTTACATATTATAGGGTTTGAGAAACACGACAATAACTATATCTCCCTCGTCACACACGATAGTGTTGTACTACCTCCTTATACCAGGGAGGATGCCTTATTAGGGGAGGCGTCTGTTGATATTGAGTATAGCCACACCTATGTCTATCGTAGAATCTCACCTGATGGTACAATCGTGTCTGTTACAGGAATTGATGCTCTTAATAATGAACAGCGGGAATTTGGAATCTTTGAAGTAGCATTTGATTTAGATGGAAATGCAGTAGCTTCAGTTCACTGGTTTCCGGCGGACTTACAAAGTCCGCCGGAAGACTTCAACTGGCGATCTTTTTTCCTGTTTGATAATGGTATCACAGGGGATTTTCACGAAGTAGTAGACGGGACACTTTCTGCAGGATCATTCAATAGGACGTATAGTGGTCAAATCATAGTGCCTAATTATGTATGGTCTCCTGCAACAGACCTCATCATGTTTCACAAAGTAGATTTTGAGAATGTTGCAATAGTAGATGGTCCTTTAATTGAAGCGGAGAGTTCAATAGGGCAAATAAGTGGGGTTTTTCCTGCACCTGTAACAAGTGTATTTGATTTTTATTTCATTGGTAATGGTCAAGAGGTGGTTGGTTACCGCGAGTCGGATGGGTCATTCACTACACTGATTAATTTTATTGATCTTGGCGTGAGCCTCAATGCAGGGCTGGGTAGAGGCAGTTTTTTGCCGTGGGATGACGGGCAAATTACTATTGCAGATAGGAGCTGGAATTCTTCTTCACGTCGCTTTGACATCACTTTATTCTTATTAACCCCCGGTGATGAGCCTTGGCTTCCCTATGAACGCGAAATCATCACCCTCGGAGGCATTGACATAAATACATCACCCTTGATGGATCAAGCAGCTCAGTTTAATCGCCAAAGCCTTACTCATCGGATTGAAGTCATAAATTATACTCATAGCGACATGGAACGGTTACGAATAGAACTTATGACAGGCAGAGGACCGGATATTTTTAAGCTCTCATGGTTTGGTGCTGATTTTGTTGCTGCATTATCTGAAGGCGTATTCATGCTTGATTTATATCAGATGATTGATGCAGATCCGTATTTACAACGGGAAGACTTTTTTCCAAGTATTCTTTCCACTTGGGAAAACAGCCGTGGTGAACTTGTAAAGCTTGCTCCTAATTTCTCTATGCTGACTATTATGGGAATGTCTTCAACATTTCCGAGCGCACCTGAAGAGTGGACCTATGCTGATTTTATTAAGTTCTACCAAGAAGCAAGGGCGGCGGGATATTCCTATCCACTCGGAGTGACGCTTGATCGCCTGTATATGTTGGATAAACTACTGTTTGCAGACGACACTTTCTTTTCTGAGAAGGATGGGACGGCAAATTTTGACAGCGATTCATTCATCAATGTTTTAAATTTCGTTTTGACCATACCTGCTGACCAAGGTTGGGAAAGGATTTCAGATAATTTATCAATAAGTGGGTGGGACCCGGAAAGTAACTTGTTACGTGGAGAACAACTGCTTATACCTTTTGCGAGCATTCGCTGCTTGAGGCATTTTCGTGAACTCCGGACAAGGCTGGGAGGCTTTACCGCCTTTGGCTTTCCCTCGTCAGATGCACCTGTCCACGCAGTACAGGCTCCATTGGGAACTGCAATCGGCATTCGTGCAAACAGTCCTCATATAGAGGCAGCATGGGAGTTTGCACGTATAAGCCTATTACCGGGTGTATTTCAGGGTGACAATGTTTTCCCTACACGGGTTGATATGTTCGAGCAAGTAATTTCCAATGAACTGGATAGGGCAGCTCCCATGACTGCGTTTTGGGAAGGAAACTCGGTAGAAGTGCCTCCGCTCACGGAAGCTGATGCAGAGTTACTACGTGAGTTGGTCGCGAACATTGGACATACACCAATTATCGAGCATCCTGTTCAGAATATTGTACGTGAAGATGTCCTACCATTTTTCGCAGGACAACGCTCTGCAGAAGATACTGCCCGAATTATTCAATCGCGAGTACAGATACTTTTGGCGGAGAGAGTACGTTAGAACCGGAAAGAATAGGGTCGTGTTTCGATTTATTTTGCCGAGTGGAGTTAAAATACAGTTCCAAGCGCAAGAACAAACATCACCTATAGCGAAAAAACCGGAGGTTTTGATAAACTTTCGGTCGTTGTGCGTTGGCAAATTGCGGGATTGGTTAGGAAAACGTAGTGAATAATCACGTTTTAGGAACGTATAATGTGAAAATGCTTGAAATTCGATAGGTGTTATGTTATTATTTAGTTAAACATCGCAATCGGTTGCTAAAGTTTCGCGGCTGTTTAAGTACGATAACCGCAGTTCGGAGATTTATAATGAAACGATTGATTACTCAAAAACTTATCGAGTGGAAAAACAAGCATGACAGAAAGCCATTACTGCTTGTAGGGGCGAGGCAAATTGGCAAAAGCTATTCTGTGTTGGATTTTGGCAAAACAGAGTATGCAAATGTTGTATTGTTTAATTTTGAAACAAGCGGCGATTTGAGAAAGATTTTTGAGAAAGACTTAAATCCAAGTAGAATAATACGTGAACTTGAAGGCTTTTCCGGACAAACAATCACGCCGGGTAAAACCTTAATTTTCTTCGACGAAATACAGGCGTGCGGAAACGCTATTACATCACTAAAATATTTCTGTGAACAAGCACCTGAATATCATGTAATCGGAGCAGGTAGCTTATTAGGCTCGTTTCTTGTTAAAGACGGTGTTTCGTTTCCGGTAGGGAAAGCGGATAGAATTGTTATGTATCCAATGACATTTCAGGAATACCTCATGGAGATAAATCCAAACCTGATTTCGATTATTGAAGAAAGTTTTACCTCCAATCAGCCTATGAGCCTGCATGATACAGCTATGCAGTTGTTTCGAGAGTATTTATTCACAGGTGGAATGCCTAAGGCTGTGTTGGAGTGGAAGAATAATGCGGAGTCAATTATGGTGTCTGCCGTGCATCAAGAGATACTTAGCATGTATTACGGCGATATGGGGAAATATGCGACATCGACGGAGCAAGTGAAGATAAGGGCTGTTTTTGACAGCTTGCCGTCTCAACTGGCAAAAGAAAATAAGAAATTTCAATACGCACTGATTGGCAGCAATGCCCGTGCCGTACATTATGAACTTGGGCTGCAGTGGCTCATATCGGCGGGATTAGTACTAAAATGTCAAAAAACTAAAAGGGGAGAAGCAGCATTAGCGTTTTATGCGGATTTGAATTCTTATAAAATCTATATGAGTGATATTGGATTATTTGGAGCAAAAGCCGGGATTCCGGCAAGTTCGTTACTTTCTGAGAGTTCACTGATTGGGAGTGGGATTAGAGGTGCTTTGAGCGAGAGTTATGTGATGCAGGAATTGTCTGCTAATAGCTTCACTCCGTATTATTGGGAAAGCGAAGGAAAAGCAGAAGTTGATTTTGTTATTCAACTTGATGATAAGGTAATTCCCGTTGAGGTTAAGTCAGCTGATAATGTGAGGTCAAAAAGTCTATCTGTTTTCGTGAGTAAGTTTAACCCGGAGTATTCAATTCGAGTATCTGCTAAAAACTTCGGGTTTGAAAATAAAATCAAGAGCGTTCCTTTATACGCTGTATGGTGTGTGAAGCGAGGGGATTAATCTTATGTTTACAAATGCAAAAGGAATTGTCCTTAGGGAAGTTAAATATAAGGATTCCAGCAAGATTTTGACTGTTTTGACGGATACTTCGGGGAAACTTACCGTAAGTGCACACGGAGCGCACAGGAAGAACAGCCGTCTTGCTGCGGTTACGCAGCTTTTGGTGTTTTCGGATATGACTCTTTTGCAGAAAAAGGACAGATGGACTCTGACAGAGGCGCAGACTATTGAGCAATTTATCGGGCTCCGTGATGATTTAACCTTGTTATCGCTGGGTTCGTATATGGCTGAGCTGACTGAGGCGGTTTCTGATGAAGATAGCCCGAATACTGAACTCTTGCCGCTGTGTTTAAATGCACTCTATGCGCTTAGTGAAAAGATTAAAACTCCGGAGCTCGTTAAGCCTGCGTTTGAGCTTAGGCTCATGCAAGTATCAGGATTTGAGCCTATTTTGCGAAGCGATAGGGCATCCTATGAGGGGTCGCTGGCGGAAGATGGAGTTTTGGCATTGGGAGACGGAGCTTTGAACGCCGCTAGGTATATTCTGAGCTGTGATGCAAAAAAGCTGTTTTCGTTCAGCCTCTCCGATACTGCGCTACGTGAATTATCCGCTAAAACTGAGAAATATTTGCTTACGCATCTTGACAGGACATTCAAAACATTGGATTATTACAAAAAAGTCTTTACTTTTTATTGAGTCTATGTTAGTATACTCTAGCCGCTTTGAGCAGGTATCGTTAAAGTGTGATTTTTATCACCACCTACGAGAGCGAGTCTTATATTTATGAGGTGAAAGCATGTCCGGCGCAATTTTTGAAACAGGCGGAAAGCAGTATAACGTAAAAGAGGGCGATGAGCTCTATATCGAAAAACTGGATTTAGAGGATGATGCGAAGGTCAAATTCGACAAAGTTCTCGCAGTTTTCAAAGAAAATGATTCTAAGATTGGCTCCCCGTATTTAAAAGGAGCATCTGTTACTGCTAAAGTTATTAAAAGCGGTAAAGCGAAGAAAATTATTGTCTACAAGATGCACGCAAAAAAAGGCTATCGCAGAAAACAAGGTCACAGACAGCCTTACACAAAAATAAAAATCGACAAAATATCGCTCAGAGCTACGAAGAGCAAGGAAAGCAAAGAGGGTGAAGAATAATGGCTCATAAAAAAGGTGTAGGTTCAACAAAAAACGGTCGCGAGAGTATGTCAAAACGCCTCGGCGCAAAACGCGCTGACGGTCAGTTTGTTCTCGCAGGCAATATTCTGGTTCGCCAGCGTGGCACAAAGATTCACCCCGGTATCAATGTGGGGAAGGGAAGTGACGATACTCTGTTTGCAAAAGTGAGCGGTAGGGTCAGATTTGAGCCCTACGGACAGAGACGTAAAAGAGTTTCGGTCTACGAAGAAGCGGCGGCTCAGTAAAAACTAAAAACATTAAGATATTAAAAAATCGACCGATTTCGGTCGATTTTTTAATGCTCTTTTACTTTTACTCTTCAAAATCAGAATTGATAAGCTGGCATAGGGTGTCGACGGCTTCAATCTCGTCAGGACCATCAGCGATGACACTGATAGTTACTCCTTGTGCAACGCCGAGAGAAAGAACGCCTAAAAGACTTTTTGCATTGACTCTGCGTTCATCCTTTTCTATCCAAATACTACTCCTATACTCATTTGCCTTTTGAATGAGAAAAGTTGCGGGTCGTGCATGCAGACCAACCTGTATCATAACGGTTGCCTTTTTCTCGTACATCGGTGAACATCCTCCTAGTCGTTAGGGTAGTTCCTAAACCCCATTGCCCCCACTGTATCAAATAATCGAGTAATCGTCAAGGACGATGTTTGTCATATATGAAATTTTGTAGAGATTCACAATGAAACTATGGTAACACCATCCTCGCCTTCGCCATAAACACCAAGACGAAAAGACTTTATAGCGTGATTGTCGCGCTTTAGACTTTTGTGGACAGCTTTACGCAAAATTCCTGTACCTTTGCCGTGTATGATTGAGACAGTGTTTAGCTTTGCCATTTTGGCATTGTCGATGAAACGCTCCATAATGGGGAGGGCCTCATCAACATTCATACCACGGATGTCAAGCTCAGGTTTTGCGGATATCGATCTCAACTTAGCTTCGGATTTTGCTATTTGTTTTTTGAGTTCGGGTACATTTTCGGACTGAACTAAAATAACCTCATTGGGGCGAGCTGTTACATTTAAAATTCCTGCTCGAAGAGACAAAGTTCCGTCATTGCCCACAGAAACCACATCGGCAAGGGTGCCGATACTGCGCAGCTTTACTCTGTCCCCGGGGACAATATCCCTTGTGCGTACTTCATTACTATCTTCCTGAGTATCCGGCGAATCACTTATTTCATATTCTGCTTCGTTGAGCTTTCGCAGAAGATCTGCCTTATCTTCACCGAGTTTTTGCATATTTACGTCATTTATGGCTTTTTTACGCAGATTGTTTAGCTCGTCCATTACAGAATTTGCAGCAAGGCGTGCTTCTTCGATAATCTTCGAGGCATCGCTTCTGGCTCTGTCCGTCGCTGCGGCAAGCTCTTTATCGAGACGTGCTTTGAGTGCGGCGGCTTGATTCCTGTCGCTGGATGCATCTCTGTGGAGTTTTGTGATTTCGTCGCGCTCTTTTTCTAGCGAAAGCCTGGATTCTTCCAGTCCGAGCAGAGCATCTTCAAAGGATGCATTATCACTGCTGAGTCGGTTTTTGGCATCGTTAATAATGTCGTCAGACAGACCAAGACGTTTTGAGATGGCAAATGCGTTTGACTTTCCGGGAATGCCTATAATGAGCTTGTAGGTTGGTCTGAGCGTTTCTACGTCAAACTCACATGATGCATTTGAGACTCCCTGTGACGTGACAGCATAGCTTTTAAGCTCCGCATAGTGCGTTGTAGCGGCTATCAAAGCTCCTGTTTTTCTGGCGTATTCGATTATTGATATAGCAAGTGCCGCTCCTTCAATCGGGTCTGTGCCTGCGCCCAGTTCGTCAAACATAAGCAGGGAATCATGACCTGCGTGTTTTAATATGCTGACGATATTTGTCATGTGGGAAGAGAAGGTGGATAGCGATTGTTCAATAGACTGCTCGTCGCCGATATCTGAGAAAATCGAGCCAAAAACGGGCACGTAGCTACCATGATTGCAAGGGATATGAAGTCCGCATTGTGACATTGCACACAATAGTCCGAGGGTTTTAAGCGACACGGTTTTTCCGCCTGTGTTCGGACCTGTTATAACCAATGTATCAAAGTCTCCGCCGAGACGAATATCAATCGGAACGGCAGTTTCTTTAGGCAGCAGCGGGTGACGTGCTGCGTTTATCCTGACTTTTATGTCGTCCATAATTTCGGGCTCAATTGCATCCATTTTATAGGATAACTTCGCTTTGGCGAAAACAAAGTCGAGTTTTGTCAGCACTTCATAGTCTCTGATTATGTCATCTCCGCAGTTTGCCACATCTGCTGAAAGTTCCATTAGAATTCGTTCAATTTCCGTTTTTTCTCTTGCGGAAAGTTCGCGCAATTCGTTGTTTATATTCACAACGCTCATTGGCTCAATAAATTGGGTGGCGCCTGAGGATGAGATATCGTGCACCATGCCGGGAAATCCGGACTTATGTTCGGCTTTAACGGGAACAACGTATCTGTCGTTTCGCATAGTGATTATGGGTTCCTGGAGCATTTTGCTGTAGGCGGATGATGTGATAATTTTGTTTAAGGTTTGACGGATTTTATCGTGCGAAAGGCGTATATGGCGCCGGATTGTGGCTAGTTCGGGGCTTGCGTTATCTGATATTTCCTCTTCCGATACAATTGAGGCGGATATTTTATTTTCCAAAAATTTGTCGGGATTTAATGAGTTGAAAAGGTAATCTATAGCCGTTTTTTCGGCGTTTTTTTCACTTTTGTAGTAAGCTATTGATGCCGATGAAGCCCTTATCAGTCCGGCAATATTCAGGAGTTCTTTCGTGCTGAGTGCCCCGCCCATGTCGGCGCGTTTAACGGCATTTTTTATGTTTCTGACACTTGAGAAGGGCGGACTTTGGCGCAAAATCATCATGTTTTTTGCGGCGGTTGTTTCACTGAGGTTTGCTTTTACGGTTTCCGCATCGACATATGGGCGCAACTCGGCGGCAGCATCCTTTGCGCACTCACTGACTGCCTCGGCGGCAAGCATGGTTAATATGTCGGGGAGTTCTAAAATTTTAAGTGATTTTTCAAAAAAAGTCATCTTTTTATTTTTTTACAATCTCAATTGTGTCTCTGGCGATGGCGAGCTCTTCGTTTGTTGGGATGACAAGAACTTTTGGTTTTGTTTTTTCACCTGAAACATCGAGGTATTCACTTACTCTCACAGCGTTTACTTTCTCGTTGATGTATAGACCTATACCGCCGAGGTGCTTGCATATTGATCTGCGGACATATGGAGAGTTTTCGCCGATACCTGCTGTGAAAACCAAAGCATCCAGCCCACCGAGAGCTACGACATAGGAACCGATGAATTTTGCCACCTGATATGAAAAAACATCAAGTGCAAGCTTTGCTCGAGCATCTATCGGAGCGCCTTCTTTCATAAAGCCTGTGTCTATATTCACACCGGCAGCCGTTTCAATATCCCTGAAATCAGATGATTTTCCGTAGATACCCAGAACACCGGATTTTTTGTTCAGCACATCCATCGCCTCTTTGAGGGATATGCCGTCAACCGATGCAATGATATCGACAAGGGACGGGTCAACTGAGCCGCAGCGTGTTCCCATGGGTATGCCTTCAAGCGGAGTGACACCCATTGTTGTGTCAACGCTTTTGCCGCTGAATATCGCTGCCAGCGATGAGCCGTTTCCGAGGTGGCAGGTGATAAGCCTTGACTTGCCGTTTTTAAGTCCGAGTTCCTGTAATGCTACATCGGAGACAAAACGGTGTGATGTGCCGTGGAAGCCGTAGCGGCGAATGTCGTTTTCTTCATAATACTTGTATGGGATGGGGTATGTGTATGCATATTCGGGAATGGTGTTGTGGAAAGCTGTGTCGAATACTGCGACTTGCGGCACATTCGGCATACCCTCCTGACATGCTCTGATACCCATGAGGTTAGCAGGATTATGTAGCGGAGCGAGCCTGACACAATCTTCGATAGCGGCAACAACCTCGTCATTAATGAGCACGCTACTGGAAAACTTTCGTCCGCCGTGGACTACGCGATGCCCTACGGCATTTATTTCGGAGAGACTGCTAATAACTCCGTACTCGTCTGATGTGAGCTTCTCTATGACTGCACTGATTGCCTCTGCGTGTGTGGGGAGGGAGATGTCTTCATCGTAAACGGGCTTGTCGTTTGCTTCGGGTTTATGCTTGAGATGCCCATCAAGACCGATTCGGTCACATAGACCTTTTGCGAGGATTTTTTCGTTTTTCATATCAAACAATTGATACTTGAGCGAAGAACTGCCTGCGTTGATGACTAACACGTTCATTTACACATACCTCTTGAAAAGTTATTTTTTTTAAGCTACAATTATTCTATACCATCGCACAAAAAATTTCAAGGGGTACAAAGTGAAAACTGCCGGGATAATATGTGAATATAACCCTTTTCATTTAGGTCATGCCGCACACATTGAAAATACACGTCTTTTGCTGGGTGGTGATGTAGGTATTGTTTGTGTTATGAGTCCTAACTTTGTTCAGCGCGGAGATTTTGCGGTTTTTAATAAACATGCAAGGGCAAAAATGGCTGTACTCATGGGGGCTGATTTAGTGCTTGAACTTCCGGTTCCTTACGCACTTTCTTCGGCTGAAGGTTTTTCTATGGGTGGTGTCTATATTCTGGATAAACTCGGAGTTTGCGATTATATTTCGTTTAGCAGTGAATCGGGGAATATTGACTCTTTATCAAATGCTGCGAGAGTTGCTTCTTCTGATGAATTTCAGAAAAATGTGAGATTGTGGCTAAAAAAGGGAGTGTCTTATGCGGCGGCTCAACAAAAGGCGGCATATGCCATTTTGGGCGCAGATGCAAGTGTTTTCAGTACTCCGAATAATGTCTTAGGCATTGAGTATATAAAAGCTGTGAGAGAACTTTCTTCAAACTTAGAGCCGGTTACCATGAAGCGGGTCGGTGGTGAGCATGACAGTGATACCGGTTTCAGTGCATCAGCAGTTAGGGCGCGGCTTAAAAGTGAGAACCGTCCCCCTGTCTCGCTTTTGCCCGAGTCTTCCGTTTTTGTTTGCGAGGAAGAAATCCGCTTAGGGCGCGGACCTGTTTTTATGGAAAACGCGGAGCAAGCTGTTTTGTCTCGCTTGCGTGCTATAGACGATTTTTCCTCGTTTTTGGGTGTTTCGGATGGTCTGGAGCAGAGGTTTTTGAGGCTCGCCAAGTCCGAGTCAACGATTGAGGCTGTACTTCGCGGCACTAAGTCTAAGCGATTTGTGATGTCAAGGCTTCGCAGGATTCTCATGTGCGCTGTTCTTGGTATCACAAAAGATTATACAAAGCATCCGCCGCCATACATCAGGGTTTTGGCAGCTTCAGGGGCCGGTATCGGTATTCTCAAGTCTATGCGCAAAAAAGCAGAGCTCCCAATCATTACGAAGCCTGCATCTGTGTATAAATTAGGCGGCTGTGCAGAGAAAATGTTTAAGCTCGAAGCCGATGCGACAGATTTTTACAACCTTGCTTATCGGAAGCCGACAGAGCGCACAGGCGGCACTGAATGGCGAACATCACCTGTGATTGTGAGGTAGTTTAGAGCCTGTCTGTCATATGTTTTAAACTGTCTTTTTGAAAACAAATTTTGAGTAAATTTTATACATAAAATACTCAGAATAATCGCTGAAATTGCGATATAAAACGCTTGTGTTTTAATTTGTTTTATGATAGTATCATTTTCACAAGACCGCACAAAAGTGGTCGCAGCGACCGTGAGATGTTAGCAGCACCGCACGGCGAGTGTAGGGAAACTTGTTAACGCTATAGCCTACAAACACGGATTTCTCCGTCACCACGACTTGGTTTAGTATACTCATTTTTTGTGAATTTTTCAAGGTCGATTTTGGTTTGTTGACTATCCGTGGCAAACGCTAAATATTTTTTGGCGCAGTAGGTGAGGCAAATATGCCCCCTTTCTGCGCCATTTCTTGTGTGGTCTTAATAAGAGGATTGGGGAGGAAAAACAGTGTCTGAATTTTTAATATTACGCAAAAATTTCAACAATATGACGAGTGAGGAAAAGTATGAATTTATTACTAATTATGAGAAAATCCTTGAAAGGAGCGATGACCCCGAAAACAAAAAAATCTTGGAAGAATATAATGAGCAACGCAAAAAAGAGGACGATGAGTCACTCTTAAATTAGCGTATGCCGAGTGAGTTGCTTCTGTTTATCCTCTAAAATTTCGTTGACGGTCTTGAATTAGGTCTTGTTTTGCGCTTCTCATGCGGCGCCTACGTTTTGCTCTTACTACATTATGTCTTACGACCAGTGCGATATACAATAGTACCAGCAATACGAGTATAATGATAATGTTGCGCGCCATCGTCGAAGTAAGCATCTCCATTACCTGTATTCTAATGTACTCAATGCCGCTGAGATCAACTGAAGTGTTTGCCACAAGCGAAATTCTGGCATATTCGTTCCCATCACGCCTTATCGTGACTTCGCCCAGCAAGTGACCTGCCTCAACAGGAGCTTCAATGGGATTATCCTCATCGTAAAATAGTCTGACTCGCCTTTCAAAAGCATCGGTATGGACGGAGTTTGCTATAAGCACGGTGAGCGACTCTGAAGGTCGGGCATTTACAAAATCTGTGCCGGAGCCGTGGAGTACCGGAACACGGTCAAGCAAATCCGTAGTTCTCAAAATTTCCCGCCAGGCAAATTCATTGTAACCCCAGTGAAAAAGCCGTTGTGTTTCCGATAAACTCTTGATATCTGCGCTGCCGTCTTCAAACATTTCTACATAAGAGCCGAGTATAACGGAAATTAAAAACATATTGTTCTCTTCGGCGGAAGCTACCAAACTGTGACCGCCTTCAAAGGTTGCGCTGTCTTTTCCGGACAGCGCATGTCTGTAAAAATAAATACTGCCGGGCACTATGAGAGAATTTGATGTAGTGAACGTACGAGATTCAAACTCATCAATAGTTTCGGTTGTATGCCTGAAAGTAGAGGAAACTTCGTTAAACAGCATACTTCTGGAAGCGTGGCTGTAGATAAGAAACATATCATAAGCAGTGGTAAACTGATTAGGGCTGTGCTGTCCGTGCGGGTTTACGAAATTTGTGTTTGTTGCACCTATTTCCGTCGCCATAGCATTCATCTGCCTGACAAATGAATCAATGCTGCCTGCAAGCCTGAGTGCAATCATGTTGCTTGCCTCATTTGCATTGCCAACGTAAGAGCTGTAAATGAGATCGATAAAAGTCATAACTTCGCCCGGAAGAATGTCCAGGGTCGAGCTGCGCTCGTCAATATCAAGCCACGCTGCTTCAGTCATTTCCACAAATTCACTATCACTGATTTCGTCGTTTTCTACAGCTCTGGCTGCAAGATAGAGTGTCATGATTTTAGTGAGGTCATCTGCCGGGTGGCGAGAGAACGCATTGTGTGAAAATAGTATCTGACCTGTTTCGCTTTCGACCAGAATAGCTGCCTCGGCGGCGATGTTGGTGAAAGGAGTGAGTGCAGTGGCAGGTGCAGCCGGGATTAATTGCAAAAAGAACACCATTAGCAGCAAAGCTGCGGTTGTTCTGAAAACTCTGTTAATTTTAGACATTTATCATAATCTCCGAATTAAAACAGTTTGAATAAGTATACGCCTTAGTATACCACAAAAATTCTTTCTGTAAACCCTGATTTTTGATATGGCATTTTTCTTTGTACTGTGGTACAATTGTTCGGGAGCCGCGGAAAATGTAGAAACTTCTACACCCAAACAGCCCCCGTGTAGATTATCAACACTTTTGCGTAGGGAAACCTATAAGGGGGCATTGTTATGAGGTTAAGACGTGTAGAACTCGTTATTATTGGCGTGACACTGGCATTTGTATGTTTTATGGGAGGATTTTTTACAGGGCGTAGTCTCAGTGCCGTGAATGTTGTTTCTGTTGATGCCGGCAGCACGGCGCACGGTATGCATGTGGGAGTGCAATTTGAATTAGGGGATACTAACGATACGCAGGGCCAAATTGCCGCAAGCGCGAACTTAGGAGAGACCGAACAGGAGACAAGCTTCAAGCCGCCGCAAACGGGGACTCAATCAAATCCGCAAACTGAACCTGCCGCAGGTACACCGAGAAGCGGTGACGGTAGGATAAACATAAACACTGCATCACAAACTGAGCTCACAGACTTGCCCGGTGTCGGGAATACAATTTCTGCCAGAATAGTTGAATACAGGCAGCAGCATGGCGAGTTTAATAATATTGATGATATTATGAATGTTTCAGGCATTGGCGAGAGAAGATTTGAAGCTATCAAAGACTTAATCACAGTCGGCGGGTAAGTAAAAATAATACGCACTCTTTTCAGGACTTTAACTTACATTATACTAAATGAAAGAAATGGACGGTTTTTTAGATGAGGATTCTGGTTGTTGACGATGAGAAATTGCTGGTAAAAGGGATAAAATTCAACCTGGAAAATGAGGGTTATCAGATAGATGCAGCATATGACGGTTTGGAGGCGGTGGAACTTGCCAGAAGCGGAAAGTATGATTTAATTATTCTGGATGTAATGATGCCTGAGCTTGACGGACTTGAAGCCTGTATGAGGATACGAGAATTTTCGACTGTTCCCATAATTATGCTTACAGCAAAAACCGAAGATATGGACAAGATAATCGGTTTTGAGTATGGGGCAGATGACTATATTACAAAGCCTTTTAACATTCTTGAACTTAAAGCGAGAATCAGGGCATTACTGCGCCGCAGTGCGTTGGTGAGCAGTGCAACGGAAGCTGTCATAAAGGTCGGGCACATCCGTATTGATACTGAAAGGCGAATTGCACTAAAAAACGAGACACCTGTTGAGCTAACGGTCAAAGAGTTTGACGTGTTTGAGCTTTTGGCTAAAAACCCCGGCAGAGTTTACAGCAGGGAATCTCTGCTCAACATCGTTTGGGGTTACGAATATCAGGGAGATATCAGGACGGTTGATGTTCACATACGCCGCCTGCGTGAGAAACTTGAGGAAAATCCCGCAGAACCGGAATATGTAATGACTAAGTGGGGGGTAGGCTACTATATCAGGGGCTAGTAAAGCTACACATACAGTTAGAAAACTGAGTTTTTTCAGCAGCATACGCACAAAATTCGCTCTTACGTGTTTTGCTGTTGTTGCTGTTGTGCTTGTACTTATAAACACCTACTTTTTGTTTACATCGCGCAGTATGATTTTTTCTACAAAGCAGATTTTTCTGCAAAGTCAAGCCTCGCTTGTGGCAGGGCAGTTGGTTGAGGCGTTTGACGAGCTTACTCTTTACGAGACGGAGAGAGTGGAGACAATTGTTTCTCAGCTTGAAATAGCCGCAGGGACTAATGTTGTTATAACTAACAAAGACGGTGATGTACTCTATGACCCATTGCGGATATATGGTTATTTTCCGTTAACTCAGTACAGCATCAACAGTGCTCTTGAGGAGCACAGTATGTATGAAAATGATTTTTTCTTCTCGTATTTTTTTGAGGGTATTTTTTCCAGCACTGCAATTACACCTGTTGTCAGCCGCGGCGTGCCGATTGGTGCAGTCTACTTTCATGAAGATGACTCGATTCAAGGTTCTCTATTGCTGGAAATGCAAGAAACTATCAGGAATATTTCAGTTATTGTTGCAGTTTCTTCAATTGTGCTTGTTACGCTTATTCTGGTGTCCGTCATGCGCCGCGTAAGCAGTATCATGAATGCTGTTAAGACTGTTCGCGAGGGCGAGTACAGCTACATGGTTGATATGAGCGGTCGTGACGAGCTTGCTGTACTGGGTGACGAGTTTAATAGCTTGACAGAGAGACTTAAAGAGACAGAAGAGGTGAGGCGCAGATTTGTGGCGGATGCATCACACGAACTTAGGACTCCGCTTGCCGCTATCAGGCTTCTTGCGGACAGCATTTTGCAAAATGAGGATATTGACAGAGAAACAGTTCAGGAGTTTATCGGCGATATTGGTGCTGAAGCTGAGAGGCTTACACGCATGACCGGTGAGCTGATGGCACTCACTAAACTGGATAGCCACGCTCCAATCCAGCTCACTCGCGTGGATATGAAAGAGACTGTTGAGGCTACACTTAGAATGCTCAGACCTCTTGCACACAGCAGGGGTATCAGTTTGTCGTATGATATTTCCGAAGGTTGCTATATTCGTGCTACGGATGATTCTGTTCATCAGGTTATTTTTAATCTGATTGAAAACGCTATAAAATACAATCAGCCCGACGGTAGTGTTTTCGTCAGGCTGAGTATTGCAGATGAGGATAAGGTCGTTTTTGAGGTTAAGGATAGGGGAATGGGCGTTCCGGACGAAGATCTGCCGCATATTTTCGATAGGTTCTATCGTGTTGACAAGGCTCGCTCACGCGAAGCAGGCGGCAGTGGTCTCGGCCTTTCAATTGTCCGCGATACAGTGCGCAGACTGGGTGGAAAGGTGAGTGTCAGAAAACGCCAAAGCGGCGGTACGGTGTTTACAGTTATGTTTAAGCGAATCAAAGACGAACCATAGTTGACGGGCTTGCCACCGCCATTGAGCAGACCTTATACTAATATCTTCTCGCCGACTACGTGTACTTTCAGCATATTTGTGGTGCCTGAGTGTCCTACCGGGACACCTGCTGTCAGCACTACAAGCTCGCCTTCGCTTATTAGACCTGCCTCTGTCGCCGCATCAATAGCATGGTTGAACAACGCTGTTGTGTCGGTTTCTTCTTTAGTCAACAGTGGCGTAATGCCCCAGTTTAGTTTTAGTTGCCGTCTAACGACAGGGTCGGGGGTGCAAGCTAAAATCGGGCATGACGGGCGAAATTTTGACACATTTTGCGCAGTGTTTCCTGAGAGTGAAACTGTAAGTATTGCCGCTGCGTTAAGCTCATGTGCTGTTGTCACCGTTGCGTGGGATATAGCATTTGTGAGTGAGGTTTCCGAGGTGTACCCGAGTCCGCGAAAACGTTTGAGATAATCAATCGAATGCTCGATACGCTCCGCAATTTTTGCCATTGCTGAGAGCGCTTCTACGGGGTGGCTTCCGACGGCTGTTTCGCCCGAGAGCATTACTGCACTTGTTCCGTCGAAGATGGCGTTTGCCACGTCCGAGGTTTCGGCGCGTGTTGGTCTGGGGCTTTTTATCATGGATTCGAGCATTTGCGTTGCTGTTATAACCGGCTTTCCTTGGCTGAGGGTTCTACTTATAAGGTTTTTCTGAATAATCGGCAGTTCTTCATATTCAACTTCGACGCCAAGGTCACCTCGGGCGACCATTATGCCGTCGCAAGTGGTTAAAATGGAATCGATGTTATTGAGTCCTTCAGCATTTTCAATTTTGGCTATAATTTTTATTTTGTTGCCGATAACTGTATTTATTCTGCGCAGTTCGTCGCGTATTTGTTTGATGTCCTCAGCGTTACGGACAAAGGATGCTGCGATTATGTCAAAATTGTTTTCAACAAAAAATCTCAAATCTGAGCGGTCTTTTGCGTTGATATATGGTATATTAAGACTGACCGATGGAACGTTTAGGCTTTTTTTGTTTGAGATTTGCCCGCCGCTTACAACTCTGGTGTGGATGCTTCTGCCTTGCACTGATTCAGCGATTAGCTCTATAAGTCCGTCATCGAGCAATATGCGGGTTCCTGTGCTTATTTTGTCCGGCAGGTCAGAGTAGGAGACAGATGCGTGTTGGCTGTTGCCTACTATGTCATCTGTAGTGAGTGTGAAGGTGTTTCCCGTCGTTAACTCGGCTTTTCCGCCTTCAAATGTACCCAGCCTGATTTCGGGACCTTTTGTGTCGGCGAGAAATGCAACGGTCTTGCCTGTCTTTTCAACAGTGTTTCTGAGCAGTTCGATGCGAGTCATGTGTTCTTCATGGCTTCCGTGCGAGAAGTTGAATCTCGCCACATCTAAGCCGGCGTTGATGAGTCCTTCGAGTATTTCCGGATTATCGGTTGAAGGTCCTAAGGTCGCAACAATTTTTGTTTTTCTCATATGATGAATCCCTCCTAAAAGGATGTGTAGGAATTGATTACTATTGGTGAAATGAATGAAATATTAGATGAAATTGCATCTGAATTGCCTGAGGAGATTTTTAAGGATCTAAACGGCGGGGTCGGTTTGCTTGATGAAACCAAAAAAAGCACTAAAGATCCGAATGGAAATCTCTTTACGCTCGGTGAGTATCACCGCGATCAGATGGGCAGGTATATAGTGCTTTATTATGGCTCGCTTTGTGCTGTATATGGTAATAGCTCAAGGGAAAGATACCGTAAACATTTAAAGGATGTGCTAACACACGAGCTTACGCACCATTGGGAATCGCTTGCCGGCGAACGTGACCTTGAGATTAAAGATGAGATAGATATGGACAAGTATCTGAGTAAACGCAGACGAAAATAAACAATTATTAGGGGACGGGTAAGCCCGTCCCCTACGAGGTAATACTTACTTATTGTCTACGTTGTATGCGTGCAGTGCCAAGTCCAGAACTTTGTTTGAGTATGCCCATTCGTTGTCGTACCATGCCAGTACTTTTACGAATGCGTCATTGAGCTGGATGCCTGCTGTTGCATCGAAGATGGATGTGTGCGGATCGCCGTTGAAGTCTGAAGATACAACTGCTTCCTCTGTGTATGCCAAGATGCCTTTGAGTTCGTTTTCAGAAGCACGCTTCATTTCTTTGCAAATATCGTCGTATTTTGCAGGTTTTTTGAGGTTGACTGTCAGGTCAACTACAGATACGTTAAGCGTTGGTACGCGCATTGACATACCTGTCAGCTTGCCGTTGAGTTCGGGGATGACTACGCCGACTGCTTTTGCTGCGCCTGTGGATGAGGGGATGATATTGCCTGATGCCGCTCTGCCGCCGCGCCAGTCTTTACTTGAAATACCGTCAACAGTTTTTTGAGTTGCAGTTGTTGCGTGAACTGTTGTCATAAGTCCTGACTCGATGCCCCACTTGTCGTTGAGCACTTTAGCAAGCGGTGCGAGGCAGTTTGTTGTGCAAGATGCATTTGAGATGAGTTTCATGGAACTGTCGTACTTGTCTTCGTTGACACCCATTACAAACATGGGAATATCAGAGGTTGGAGAAGTGATTACAACTTTCTTAACCCCTGCTTTGAGATGGAGCTCTGCTTTATCTTTCTTTGTGAATACGCCGGTTGCATCTATAAGATATTCTACGCCCCATTTTGTCCATGGAATAGTGTCGGCATCAAAGCTTGAATATGTCACGATAGATTTGCCGTCCACTACCAAGCTGTTTTCGGTGTAGGAGACATCGCGGTCGAACTTGCCGTGGAGAGTGTCGTACTTGAGCATATAAGCCATGTACTCAGGCTGCATTCCATCGTTGATAGCAAGCACATCGATTCCTCTCTCAACTGCGGCTCTGAATACCAGCCTTCCGATTCTCCCAAACCCGGTAATTCCGATTTTTAGACCCATAATAAAAGTCCTCCTTGTATTAAATATATTATCTGCGGGAACAATTATACTCTTTTATCGTCAAAAATACAAACATTTCTTTTTTTTACATTCTTTTTTGTTGTTGTATTGTGTTTTGCTCAGATTTTTGATATAATACCAATTTGTGAAAGTATATACTTGTTAGTGTGGGAAGATTGATGGATAAAAAAGTCGGAATCTATGTTCATGTTCCGTTTTGTAAAAGTAAATGCTCGTATTGCAACTTCTATTCATTACCCGATAATACAAGCGGAGAAGAAGTTATATATGCATATCAGGGTGCCGTTATAAAGCATATTGAAGAGTATTCTGCACAACTTGACGGATACCTCATTGATACGGTATATTTTGGTGGTGGTACGCCCAGTCACATTGGTGCTGCAAGACTGATTTCGATACTCGGCGCACTAAAAAAAAGCGGACATGTTTTACTTGATTCAGAAATAACTGTGGAAGTAAATCCCGGCGGTATCACAAAGGAAGGTCTCGCAAAACTCCGAAAAGCAGGATTTAACCGACTCTCGATAGGTGTTCAGTGTGCGGACGATCAGGCGCTTAAAAGCCTTGGCAGGACACATACTTTTGCGGATGCCGAGGAGACAATAAAAGATGCCAGAGCAGCAGGGTTTAATAATATCAGCGTGGATGTTATCTACGGTCTGCCTTCTCAGACAAAAGATTCATGGGAACACACCGTTCAGCTTATAGCCGGACTCAAGGCGGAACATATTTCCTGCTATAACCTGAAAATCGAGGAAGGCACAGGCTTATATACATACAAAGATTCACCTTTTTTGCCCGATGATGAAGCTCAATCCGATATGTATCTCTATGCAGTAGACATGCTGGCGCGTTTTGGATATAAGCAATACGAAATTTCAAACTTTGCCAGACGAGGCTTTGAATCAAAGCATAATATCAAGTACTGGTTGGGCGACGACTATATTGGATTCGGGCCGGCGGCACACTCATATGTTGACCGATGCAGATACAGCTTTACAGAAGATGTCATGCAGTATGTTGAGCAGGTTAAACATGGCAGAAGGATTGTTGAGCACGATGAGCAGATGTCCGATTTTGAGAATGCAGGCGAATATCTCATGCTAAGGCTCAGGACAACTCACGGCATATCCGAAGAAGAGTACTACAACATATACAGACTAAAGATGGATTTTGTGCTTGAGTTGATGCATAAATATGAAGAAAACGGATGGGCAACATTCAAAGACGGTCGCTGGAGATTTACCCCAAAGGGTTTCATGGTTTCCAATACACTCATCGGAGAGATTCTTGAGGCACAGACAAGACAAAGAACACAAATAAGCAAACCTTGGCAAACAGATCAGGTCGGAGACGACACACAGCTCACATTATTTGATAAGCGCCCCGTTGCTGCCGGGTTGTTTGGCGGCAGAAGGTTAGTCGGACGAAATGAGTTTCTATGAGTTTCTGTAATGGAACCGTTTAACGATAGGAGAGTCGAACTTGAAAGTAACTGAAAATAATAATGATAGGGAACAAAGAGGCAACGGGCATGGTCGCGTTCGGGCAGTGCCGCCTACAGAAAGGCAACCCATAAAATATGCCGCAGCGAGTTCCGGTGGGGGTACAAGCTTGGCAAGGGTCAGCACGAGCAGCCACGGAAATGTGTCAGGCGACGGTAGGCGGCCAATCGGCAGAGCTTCCGATGTACCTGCAAGAAAAACTGCATCAAAGGCTAAAAAGCGTATTAAGGTTGTCTTAATAGTGCTGCTTGTTTTAGTGGTATGTGCTGCCGGTCTTGCGGCAGGGCTTGGTTTCTATGTAAGCACCGTTGACACTGTTTTCCCGAATGTCATATTCGAAGGCTTTGATTTAGCAGGACTCACTCTCGGGGAAGCCACACAAAGGCTGATAGATCTTGGTTATGAAAATAACGCTGACGGAATATCGGCGACCATAGTATTTCCCAATGATACCGAGTTCACTGTCACCGGTCCGGAAGTCGGGCTGTCACTCGATGCAAGAGATGCCGCCTTTTTAGTGTATAATTTTGGCAGGGACGGCTCGCTCATCGACAATACGCTCACTTATGTCCGCGCACGGCTTGAACCGACAGAACTGCATTATCTTAATACCGCTACGATTGATGATACTGTCATAAGAAACAGGGCGACCTCATATACCGGTGCCTTTAACGGAACACTTCTGGATAGTTATATGCAAGTGGACGAGAACCAAATCACAATCATCAAAGGAACAGGTTTTTTACCTGTTGAGGAAAACAGTGTCTTTGAGCTTGCGCTGTTCACCCTCATGCGGGCGGTAGAGGAAAACTCGCATTTGACGGCAAACTACATCCCTCTGACCTATGTTGATGAGAGCATTGATTTGCCTGCTATGCACAGAGATATACACATCGATCCGATTTCTTCCGAGTTTGTATATGAAGTCGTTGAAAACGGCGATGAGGCCGGTAGCGGAAATACAGTCGGGACACTGGTTATTGAAGACACCGGTGGCGTAAATAACAGAACATTAATCATGGGTGGCACACCAAGTGCCATGGGCAGAACTTTCGACCTGATTGAAGCAGAGGAGAGGCTTGCAGCCGCTACCAGCGGAGAAACAGTAATTATCCCGATTTACGATCTTTATCCGCTATACACAAAGGAGCAAATCGACGAATTGGTTTTTCGCGATACGTTGGGTGAACTGACAACCACAATAGGCGGCTCTTGGGAAAGATTGCAAAATATCATACTTGCCTCAAATATGATTAACGAAACAATTCTTCTGCCCGGTGAGGTATTCAACTTTAACGAAACCGTTGGTATAAGAACCCGTGCCAGAGGTTTCCACTATGCAGGTGCATTTCTTGGCGGAAGGCTTGTAGATATGCCCGGTGGAGGAATCTGCCAGGTGTCCTCAACTATTTACGCCACGTTGCTTTTAACAGCTATTATTGGAGAAGAAATTGAAATTGTGGAGAGAAGGCCGCACGGTCTGACTATATCCTATCTGCCTTATGGTCAGGATGCCGCTATTGCGTGGGGTTTAATAAATTTGCGGTTCAGAAATTCATTTGATTTCCCGATAAAAGTTGAGACAATCGTTGACGGCAGAGATATGAATGTGCGGATAATAGGTACAGGGCTAAACGATAATTTCATCGAAGTTGAGATGGTTCCAATCAGAACAATCGAATTTTATACTCTTGACCGTGAGGATCCCGAGCTTCCCTACGGCGAAAGGGTTTTATGGACACCGGGGCAGCGAGGGCAAGTCGTGGAGACATTCCAAAGGCTCTATTCCGCAGATGGCGAACTTATCAGCAGAACACTCGTAACCAGAGATACTTACAACAGGCAGGATCGTGTCACTCATGTCGGAACATATGTTCCGGAAGAATCCGACCAACCGGCGGATCAGCATCCACCAGGTTATTCTGGCGGAGAGGATCAGTATCCCGGCGATGACTGGGAAGACGATGGCTAAGTCTATTTATGCTGCTCTCGCAGATATATGCAATCTGCTTTGCCGATAAAAATAATAAACTTTTTGGAGGAAAATATGAGTACTGATGGTGCAAAGGGCTACAATAAAAAATCCGTAACGGACATTGATGTGGCGGGGAAAAAGGTTTTACTAAGGTGCGATTTCAACGTGCCAATCGACAAAGAGACGGGTAAAATCAGAGATGAGGGAAGAATTATCGCCGCGCTTCCTACAATCAACTACTTGCTCGATAAAAGCGCTGCTATCATTGCGTGTTCGCACTTTGGCAGACCAAAAGGTGAGTTTAAGCCTGAGTTTTCTTTAGCGCAGGTGGCTGAGAGTCTTTCTAAGCATCTCGGCAAGCCCGTAAAGATGGCAAAGGATGTCGTTGGTCCTGATGCTACTTCTCTTGCAGCAGAGCTTAAGCCGGGAGAAATAATGCTCCTCGAAAATACCCGTTTCCACGCCGAGGAGGAAAAGAATAATCCTGATTTTGCAAAAAAACTGGCTGATATGGCGGATGTTTTTGTTTCTGATGCTTTTGGCAGTGTTCATCGTGCACACGCTTCTACCGAGGGTGTGTCGCATTATCTACCTGCGGTTTCAGGGTTTCTGCTCAAAAAAGAGCTTGACCACATTGGTGGTGCGATTTCCGACCCCAAGAGGCCGCTTGTTGCAATTCTCGGCGGTGCAAAGGTTTCGGATAAGCTCGGTGTTATAAAGAATCTTCTTAAGATTTCAGATGCTATCATCATCGGTGGTGGTATGGCGTATACGTTTTTCAAGGCTGAGGGTGGCAAAATCGGCAATTCTCTCTGTGAGGACTCTGAGTTTGAGTCGGTTCTCAGTTGCAAGAAGGAGGCTGAGGAGCGTGGTGTTAAGTTGCTTCTGCCTGAGGATTCTGTTGCCGGGGCTGAGTTTTCAAACGATGTTGAGGCAAAGACGTTTGACAGCGATGCTATCCCTGACGGGATGATGGCAATGGACATAGGCCCTAAGGCTATTGCTGCTTTTACTAAGGAAATTTCCTGTGCCGGTACTATTGTCTGGAATGGTCCTATGGGTGTGTTTGAGTTTAGCAAGTTTGCTGAGGGTACTAAGGCTGTCTCTGAGGCTGTTGCCGGCTGCGGTGCTATTTCTGTAATCGGCGGGGGTGACTCTGCTGCTGCTGTGCGCAAGTTTGGTGTTGCAGATAAAATTACGCATATTTCTACGGGTGGCGGTGCTTCCCTTGAGTTCATGGAGGGCAAGGTTCTTCCGGGTATTGCTTGTTTGCTTGATGCTTAATATTATTTTAAATTTTAGGAGATATTACTACATATGAATAGAGAACTTAGAAAAACAGTCATTGCAGGGAATTGGAAGATGAATATGCTTGCTTCTGACCTTGGGTCATTTGTAAGCGGGCTTCTTCCCCAGATATCCGGTTTTAAGTCTTGGTGCGATGCGGCTGTTTGCACACCTTTTGTGTTGCTTCCGGCTGCAACTGATGCATTCAAGGGTTCGGGTGTCGGTGTTGGTGCTCAGAATATGAGCCAGTTTGACTCGGGTGCTTACACGGGTGAGGTTTCGGCTGCACAGCTTTCGGATATCGGCATCGATTATGTTATAATAGGTCATAGCGAGAGACGGCAGTATTTTGGTGAGACTGATAAGTCTGTCAATGAGAAGCTGACTACTGCTCTTAAGAGTCCGCTTATCCCTATTGTTTGTGTCGGTGAGACTCTTTCAGAGCGCGAGACGGGTGTGACTTTTGAGCTTGTGTCTTTGCAGGTCAAGGCTGCTCTAGTTGGTGTTTCTGCATCGGATATGCGCCGCACTGTCATTGCTTATGAGCCTGTCTGGGCTATTGGTACGGGCAAGACGGCTACTCCCGAGGATGCGCAGGAGGTTTGCGCTGCTATTCGCAGTGTTATCGCTTCTTTATATGATAAGTCTACTGCCGATGCTGTTACTATTCAATATGGTGGTTCCATGAATGAGAAAAACGCCAAGGAGCTACTTGCTCAGCCGGATATCGATGGCGGGCTTATCGGCGGTGCTTCGCTCAAGCCTGATTCTTTTGCAGCTATAATAAATGCAGCTAATCAGTAAGCAAACTTAAAAATAACACGCACTATTTTGGGGTTACAGTGAAGCGGTCGAAGAATTTTATTTTGTATTGTATTTCGGGCCGAAAGATTCTTCGCTGTGCTCTAAATGACATAAATACGGTGAAACTACACATGAGGTGCATATGACAAATAAAAAACCTGTTACTATGATTATTATGGATGGGTATGGGCTTACTGAGCCTTCACCCGGGAATGCGGTGTTTAATGCTGCTACTCCTGTTCTCGATGAGCTTTTCCGCACTTGCCCCAATACTAAGCTGTCTGCTTCCGGTGAAGATGTAGGTTTGCCGGATGGGCAGATGGGTAATAGTGAGGTTGGTCACACCAATATTGGTGCAGGGCGAGTTGTTTATCAGGATTTGCCAAAGATTACCAATGATATTAAGTCAGGTGTGTTTTTTGATAACAAAGCTCTCATATATGCCTGTGACAGTGCGCTTAAAAACGGGAAGGCTCTTCATTTGATGGGGCTTGTTTCGCCGGGGGGGGTTCACAGTCATATCACGCATCTTTTTGGTCTTTTGGAGCTTGCCAAGCGTAGGGGTCTGAGAGATGTTTTTATCCATTGCTTTATGGATGGTCGTGATGTTCCGCCTGATTCCGGCAAGGCATCTATAGAGGCTCTGGCCGCTAAGTGTAATGAGATTGGAGTTGGCAAGATTGCTACCGTTATGGGGCGGTTTTATGCTATGGACAGGGACAACAGATGGGAGCGTGTCAGTGAGGCGTATAACGCTATGGTGCTGGGCGAGGGTGTTTTTGAGTCTGACCCTGTGGCGGTTATGCAAAATTCTTATGATGAGAAGGTGCTTGATGAATTTGTTAAGCCTGCGGTCTGTGATAAGAATGGTTTACTGAAAGCGGATGATTCGGTTATTTTCTTCAACTTCAGACCTGATAGGGCAAGGGAGATTACCAGGGCTTTTGTGGATGAGGATTTCAATGGTTTTGAGCGGAAAAATGGCTTTTTCCCACTCACTTATGTCTGCATGACGCAGTATGATGAGACTATCTCGGGTGTGGAGATTGCGTATCCTCCAGACTTTCCGAAAGAGACTTTTGGTGAGATTGTCAGTAATAATGGGCTTACCCAGCTTCGTATTGCTGAGACAGAGAAATATGCTCATGTCACTTTCTTTTTCAATGGTGGTGTTGAGGAGCCTTTTAAGGGTGAGGAGCGTATTTTGATTCCTTCGCCCAAGGAATTTCCGACTTATGATCTTATTCCTGAGATGTCTGCTTTTAAGGTTGCCGATGAGGCTGTAAAAGAGATTCGCAGCGGTAGGCACGATGTGGTGATTATTAACTTTGCAAACTGCGATATGGTGGGGCATACGGGTGTTTACGATGCGGCTGTTAAAGCTGTTCAGACTGTGGATACTTGCGTTGGTAAGGTTAGGGATGCTGTGGCTGAGATTGGCGGTGTTTTGCTTGTGACTTCCGACCACGGCAACGCGGAGATTATGCTCGCCGAGGACGGAAAAAGCCCGCATACGGCGCACAGCACTTTTCCTGTGCCGTTGATTATAGAGGGCTTAGATGTAAAGTTAAAGCCCGGTATTCTTGCAGACATTACGCCCACTATTCTTGATATTTTAGGTCTAAAGAAGCCCGCTGTTATGACAGGTAAGTCATTGATATAACAAACTATAAATAGAATTGGAGAAAGAAGAATGAAAGATTATTTGGAGATTATTGATGTTGTAGGTCGAGAGGTATTGGATTCAAGAGGAAACCCGACAGTAGAGACCGAGGTCGTTGTTGCCGATGATTCGGGAGCTATGACCAAAGGGCGTGCCATGGTTCCGTCCGGTGCTTCAACAGGTAAGTTTGAAGCATGTGAGCTTCGCGATGGCGACAAGAATCGTTATCTCGGTAAGGGTGTTCTTAAGGCTGTAGAGAATGTAAATGCTGATATTTCTAATGCGCTTTTAGGCCTTAATGCTATGGATCAAGTTGCCATTGATAAAGCTCTGCTTACGCTTGATGGTACACCGAACAAGGCAAAGCTGGGTGCAAATGCTATTTTAGGTGCTTCTCTTGCCTGTGCGATTGCATCAAGCAATGCGCTTAAGATGCCGCTTTACAGGTACATCGGTGGTGCCTCGGCAAACACTCTGCCTGTTCCGATGATGAATGTTTTAAACGGTGGTGCTCATGCTGACAACAGCGTTGACTTCCAAGAGTTTATGGTTATGCCTGTTTCTGCTACGAGCTTCCGTGAAGGTCTGCGTATGTGTGCGGAGATTTTCCATGCGCTGAAAAAAGTAGTGCCTGCCTCGGGTGTTGGTGACGAGGGTGGTTATGCTCCGGATCTCGATACTGACGAAGATGCTCTCGTTGCGCTGATGAAGGCTATTGAAAAAGCAGGGTATAAGCCTAAAGATGATATCATGATAGCTATGGATCCGGCTGTTTCTGATTGGTTTAAAGAAGAAGATGGTAAATATCATCTGCCCAAGAGAAAAATTGTTATGACCAGCAAAGAAATGGTTGATATGTGGGTCAAATTAGTAGACAAATACCCGATTATCTCAATTGAAGACGGTATGGCTGAGGATGATTGGGATGGCTGGAAGATGATGACTGATGCTCTCGGTGATAAAATCCAGATAGTCGGAGATGATTTGTTTGTCACTAACACAGAGAGACTTAAGAAGGGTATTGATCTCGGTGTTGCCAATTCGATTTTGATTAAGGTAAATCAAATCGGTACGCTCACAGAGACTCTTGACTCTATCCGCATGGCTCACAGAGCGAAATATACGGCTGTTGTATCCCATCGCAGCGGCGAGACTGAGGACACAACTATTGCCGATCTTTCTGTTGCTGTTAATGCAGGGCAGATTAAGACCGGTGCTCCTTCTCGCAGTGACAGAGTGGCTAAATACAATCAGCTTCTGCGTATCGAAGATGAGCTCGGCGATGCAGCGCATTATCCGGGTCTCGGAACATTCTTCAACTTAGGCAAGTAAGGTATACATACAAAAAAATAAACAAATTTGCAAAGTCGGCTTTAATGTTTTGAAGCCGACTTTGAGATTCTTGGATATTTTGTTTTTTGACTATGGATATCCTCCGCCGAGTGGTGGCTCGGGTGGCCGGCTTCCGGGATGATCCGGTGGCTGTTCGGGGTGCTCGGAACCGGGAGCAGACGGATCTCCGGGTGTTTGACCGGGTGTATCATAGGGGAAATCACCGGGGTGTGTAAAATCAGGTTCAGGTACATTAATCTCAAACAAGAATCTTATAACATTACGTGACGGATCCGCCGTAACCAAAATAGCTCCGAATGAATCACCGACAACCCTCATACCTTCTATGTGAGGCGCATCTTCAAATATTTCCGCACCTATTATGGATTGTTCGATTCTTTCGTATAATACGTTGCCATGAAAGTCAACAGCTATGACTGTATACTCTACTTCTTCCATTTCCCAAGGATTGAGAATCGGTCTGCCAAGCGTTATGTCAGTAGGTCTGCCGAAATCTCTGGGCATCAGGTTTTCGTGGATTGGCTGCATGACCATTCGAAAGATGTGGGCGGCGGGATTACCTTGTGATTCCATCCTTGCAGGTTGGTCGAACCCTGTCCAAACAGCGGCAAGATAGTAAGGTGTAAAACCAACAAACCATCTGTCTTGGCGGTCTGTGGATGTTCCTGTTTTACCGGAGACAGGCATATCACCTCCGATAATTGCTGCTCCGCCTGTGCCTGCTACAACAGCATCAACAAGCATATCGGTCATCCAGTAAGCAGTAACGTCGCTAATCGCAGGTATCTCAATCGGTGCTGAATTGTCTAAAAGTACATTTCCGTCATGGTCATAAATCATGGTGAAAGTGCGCAGGTCAACACGTATTCCGGCATTAGGAAACATCGTATATGCGGAGGCCATTTCACGGACGGTCGCTCCCCAAGTGAGCTGACCGGCAGCAAGGGGTGCGTAGTCCTGATCGGCATAGTGGAGTTCAAAACCCAGAATATCTTGCATAAAGTGAAACGAGGTATGTGGTGTGACTTGATCGAGCACCACTGCTGCTATTGTGTTTATTGAGTGGCGTAGTGCAGTCCGTACAGTTACTCTGCCACTGTAGGTGCGAGTGGCATTTCGGGGAAGCCAAGTTGTGCCTAAAAGTTCTATATCAGGGCTGTCGTTGTAAATTGATTCGGGTACGAGCAGGTTCATATCCATAGCAGGCGCATATACAGAAATTGGTTTGATAGCAGAGCCGGGTGGACGGCGTGTCTGTGTAGCACGATTGAGCAGCAGATTGCGCTCTTTTCTGCCGACACCGCCCGATAGTGCCCTAATTTCTCCGGTATACGGGTCGGCAATTATGATGCTTGACTGCAAACCTTGTGCGCTGCCGGTGACTGTCGGGAGATTTTCGGGGTTTTGGTACACATAGTCAACAATTGCTTGCATCTCAGGGTTGAGTGTTGATATAATTCTAAGTCCGCCCGACATCAAATAACGTCTTGCAACCTGCTCGGAAAAGCCCAAGTGGGTAACTAAATCTCTTACTACATCTCTCATAACAGCTTCTTCAAACCATGTGTAGATAATCTGCTGTGCGTGGTCGTCAATACCACGCTGGAAGTGCAGCGGCGCACGAATAGCCTGCCGCATTTCCTGCTCGGAAATGTAGCCAAGTTGATGCATCCTGAAAAGAATTAATTCTTGTCTGTTTTTGTTCCTCTCCCGGTTTGCATATGGGCTAAAAAGTGAGGGATTATTTGTAATGCCAATAATCGCAGCAGCCTCGGGCAAAGTCAGCTCTGAAACTTCTTTATTGAAATAGTAGTGGGCTGCCGCTCCTATGCCGTAGCAACCATGACCAAAATAGACGAGATTTAAGTACAGCTCGAGTATTTCCTCTTTGCTGAACTGGCGCTCAAACTCCAATGCTCTGAAGATTTCCTGCAATTTTCTTTGAACGGTAACATCATCTTCGTGTGTGAGGTTTTTAATGAGCTGTTGCGTTATGGTCGAGCCACCGAAAGTATCCTGCATACTCAAAAACATATTCAGGAACGCCCCGGCAGTTCTGTACCAATCTACACCGCTATGTGACCAAAAACGGTGGTCTTCGATTGCCACAACTGCGTTTATCAGGTGTTCGGGGAATTCATCAAAATTTACCCATCTGCGAAACTCGGGACTTTGCACGACAACAAGTTCTCTTTCCCAGCCTGTTTCCGGGTCAACGTAATAGATAACACTGGATCTGGCAATTGTAAAATCCGCAGGGTTTATGTCAAGCCCTGTGGCAATGTCATTTCTGACGTACATTATGAAGAAAGTTCCAAAGATTACTGCTGTCGTGACTGCGATTAGAGCGACTGTCCCAACAACTTTCAGAGCAAGGAAAAAAACATCACTTGCAAGCCAGAAACCGTTGCGCAACACCTTTTTTGTAACCCTTTTTACTTTAATCGAATCCATACACACCTCATCCGATAACTATAATTTAAGAAAATACATATTGCATTATAGCACATTTTGCGGTATTATTCAATGTATAAATTAATTTACATGGGGTGTTTGTATGAGTGTTGAGTTCGGAAGCGACTTAATTACAATATCAGACGAGTCGGGTAATGACTTTGTTTTGGAGCATGTAGATACAGTTGAGTATGGCGGTACGTTTTATATGGCGTTTCTGCCCACAGATATGGACGAAGACGACGAAGATTTTGGGCTTATAATTCTTAAGGTTGTCTCCGAAGATGAGGAAGATATTTTGGTCATAATCGAGGATGAGCAGTTACTTGACGAATTATTTGAAAAGTTCATGGAGCGTCTTTTAGATGATGAGGAGGAGTAGTTCAATTAGTTAAATAGTAATTTATCCCTGCCTTGTTTGTGATAAGCCTTTTTAAACCCACATTTCTTATAAGGGATGCCGGACTCTCCCTGTGAATTGCAGGCCTCCCGGATCATGCCTGACATGGTTTGGAAGAAGGAAGCGCGCAGCAGGAAGGAGGCGACCCACCTGCCCAACGGTGCAGGTTATAAATGGGTTTACACGGCACGGCGGGGAGCCCATTTACGCGAGGCGAAAAGTGTCAAGACACGCAAATAAAAAGCTCGCCTAAATGGGAGCAAGCAGCGTTAGCTGCGGGGAGCCCATTTACGCGAGGCGAAGATACGTTGCGACCTGAAATGAAACTTGAAAAAACGAAGGATTGAAAAAGAAAAAATGAGTGGAATGTTTGACAAAAAAACCGACAAAATAGCGAAAAAACAAGCTTTGACGCAAAAAGAAGAGAAAGAAAGAAAAAAAAGAAAAATCGTTGCAGTGACTATATGCACAGTTTTCGTACTGCTGCTATCGGCGGCTTTGGTATTAAACTCCGCGTTCATACGGAGAGCACTGCCGGTAGTCACAATTGACGGTGTTAATTTTAGCACCACCGAATTTGAGTATTTCTTTAATATTGAGTATATGGAATACATGGAGTTTGCAGGTCAGTTTCAGGGTATGTTTCCTGTGCCTGATGCCGGCAGGGCTCTTTCAGCTCAAGTTCAAAACGAAGAGACAGGCGCAACATGGGCAGACTTCATAGCTGAAAGAACCTTAAGGAGAATGGCGGAAATGGTCAGTCTCTACAATGCGGCCGGAGAGTATGGATTTGTGCTTTCACAGGAGAGTCTTGATTTAATCGAAAATGAAGTGTTTATGCGCCAGCTTGAAGCAAATATGCACGGATGGCCAAACTTAAACAGTTATCTGCAAAGGATGTTCGGATTTAGCATTAACGAGCAGGCGTACAGAGAAATCCTAAATTTCGTTATGACTGCTGATTCTTTCAATATGCATATACGAGACTCCTTTACCTACACAGACCAGCAGCTTGAAGCGTTTTATGCAGAAAACGCGGAGTCTTTGGATGTCTTTTTCTATAGAGTTCTTAACATTTCTGCGGATATGCCTTTTGAAGACGACTTTGAAGATCCCTCGGATTTTGATGCAGCAACAGCGCAAGCTCTTGATGATGCAAACGAGCTTGCCAGTCAAATTGCCGAAGGCATAACCGATGAAGAAAGCTTTATAATTGCGGCAGGAGAGCATAGTGAGTGGCTTGCTGACCCAGCTGCCACATTACGGGTGCAAATGGGTGAAGCACTTGAGGCTGATTTGTCATCGTGGCTGCTGGATAGCAGCAGGGAATACGGAGATGTCCTTGTTACCCCATCTGAGAGAGGGGCAACTATTGCATACTTCATATCACGAGATAGCAATAACTACAGAACTGTCACTATGAATCAGATTCTCATTTCACGCGAAAATGTTGATCCGATGGGATTTGAACTGGGTGAAGAAGATCCGGAGTATCTGGAGGCGGTAGAGCTTGCAAGGCAAGTTGCAAGCGAGCGTGCTCGTGTGGTTTATGAGCTTTTTACCGCAGGAGATACTTCTGTGGAAGTTCTTATCGCCCTCATGGATGAACATTCTGACGATACCACGCCGGAGGGCTTTTATGAAAATATTGCATTATTTTCGTATAACGGCACTACGTTTAGGTCTATGAGGCTGGTGGCTGAAATTGAAGAATGGATTTTTGATGAAAGCAGAGCTCTGGGGGATTTTGAGATGATAGAAACTGCCGCTTTCGGCTATCATCTGGTCATCTTTACAGGGCTGGGGGAATATTTTTCAAAATTGATGGCAGAGGATAGAATGCGTGTTGCAGATCATACTCAGTGGCTCGAGAACCTAAGTGTCGGCGAGCCCCAGAGGCATGGGGCATTTATCCTGGTTTCTATGTAAAAAGGGCATCTCTAAGAGGCATCCAAAAAGGATCCCACAATTGCTACCTTGGCGCAGAGAGGAGTTGTCAATGCTATGAAACTCATGCATCTTGTAAAAGGCACGAAATTGCTCATATTTGAAGATAAGCCTGCTGAGGAAGCCGGGGACGGGCACGAGGCTACGGTTCGTTACCATGAGAGCGAGAGGCATATTGTAGTGGCGTGTCCTTGGCTTTATAGTATTTACGACAAATTAAATCCGGATTTAAAATTCAATGTCAGCTTTGATCAAGGCGCTGTTGTGCATAGTTTTCTTGCCGTAGTTCAGGCAAGATTACGTAGCGGCGACCAAGTGGTGCTCCGACAGCTCACTGAAATAGTGACAACTGAAAGGCGCCAGTTTGAAAGAGATGAAATGCGTATAAAAGTGTCAATTTATGGGTTGCCGGAATCAATGATTTCCACAAGAGTATATTATAGTATGCTCGATTCGGCTCCTGAGTTTTCAGATATATCGTACGATATCAGTTCAGGTGGCCTTTGTGTAATCACAAATAACATTCTGGATTCAAAATATGACCCGTACTATATACTGGAGTTCAGCCTCACAAGCAGGGATAGTTTTTTTATGCCGGCAAAGCTTGTGCGCCGCTCTAATTATCCTCACACCAAACTCGGAAAGTATGACTACGGTTTTCAGTTCATCTATGATGCAGTGCCTGAAGAAAAGGGGAGACTGACTTCTGCGATACTCAACAGAAAGGTCAGAGGTTATTAGTCGAATAGTGCGGAGATAACCGTGGGTGCGAGTTCATCTCTGTATTGGTGTACCAGAAACTCCGGTCTGCAACCTTCCTCTATGCCGAGTTTTTCGAGCAACTCGTTATAGTTTCGCGTGGGTAGAGATGAGAGTTTTTTTGTGGTCAGGTCAAGCACCTCGTCAAGCATATCCTGCTCGGTGGCATTAATCATCTTCCCGGCTTGTTCAGCGGCAAGATTTGATAGTTGCGAAATTCTTTCCTCAATTTGCTTAGTTCCTTGATTTATATATTCCCAATAAACATCCTGCTCTTTTTTTGAAAATTCGGCTTTTATACGTTCGCACTCCCTCGTGGCATTAAGTGCGATTTCTTTGCATTCCTTTTCGGACTCAAACTTTATATATTCAAGTATTTTGTCAAAACTTTGCACTTATTTATACATTCCTTTCAAGAAATTTATTTAACATTTCCGATGGTAGAGGTATGGAGTGCGATTGGTTTTAAGATGCTCTATTATAGCGTACTACTCTTTGTAAGCGGGGAAAAAACACGGCTTCCTCCGCTTCTCATTTTTCCGAACATTTGGGGGAATTTGAGTATGATAGGTACTTCATCGCCATCTTCCGGTAATGGGTCAGAGAAACTGAACGAGCAGGTGAAGCCTGATAACACTGAGGACACCTCCGGTTCATGCTGAGACTGCACCCAGCCCACGAGCGTGTATGTATACTGGCTTGCGAGAACTGTGAGAGTTTCCATGTTTGCAGAATAATTTTCCAGTTCGATTTCTTCATGCGCAAAAAGTGTCGTAAGATCAGGCGGATCAAGCTCAATATTGGGCACGATTGGCTCAAAGCAAGATAAATACATAAGCTCAGAAATTACGTTTACAATATCCGGATGTGATACTATAATATTTAGCTTTCTAATAGTGCTCATTATATGCTCACTATCCTTTCAAATATGCGCTGGGCTATTACCTCAGCGCGTTTTTCGGCTCTGGCACGCATTGTGGCGAGCTTATTTGCGGTTGAGTTGGCAAGCTCGGCTGCTGCTTCCATGGCTTTGCGGTCAGATTCCCGTTTTAACGATTCTATTTCAGCTTTTGCACGCACAAGCGATGCCGAAACAAGTTTTTCTCCCTCAACCTGTGCTTCGTGCAATGACTCTTTTGACTTCTCTGCTACCAGAAGCTTAACCTGATTTGCCTCATATTCGGCAGCAATGATATACTTTAAATACTCAGCGGGCAATGTAAACACCTCCACGATAAACCAGATTGCCATCACCTAATATAACACAACTATGGTCAATTTGACAAGTATATCCTTTAGAGGATGGTAGAATTTAAGTTAAAGTCCAATCGGCGAAAATTATACAGCGCTGCCCGTAATTGCACTGCAACTACTGCAAATGTTGAATTTTCACACTTAAATGTGTATTGAAATGTTGAAAGCGTTTGTGCTACGATTGTTAGTCTAAGGGGGGTGACAATTTTGCGTAAACTTGCTGTTTTTTCGTTTTTCTTTGCACTTGCACTATTTCTGTCTCATTATTTTTTGCCGAGTGATTGGCTGCTTATCGCGGGTGGAACAGCAGCTCTGCTTTCGCTGCTAGGCTTGATTTTTAGAGGAAACAACCGCCAAAGAGTTATAATTTCGCTTTTGGCAGTTTCAATTGGTTTTCTCTGGAGCTATGCATATACGGTTATTTTTGCACAGCCTCATTTTGAGTTGCATGAGGAGAGTATCGAAATTACTGCTGTAATAACGGATTATCCGGTCGCGCGCACAACACGCGGCTATCGGGTGGATGCGCAGATTTTACGGGAAGATGCAAGAAATGCCAATGTGCGGCTTTTCTATTTTACCGAAGCAGCTTTGCAGCCGGGAGATATTATTTTTGCAAATGCAAGGCTGAGACGGACGGACATCACTGCTGATGGTGAGCGATTTGATGCGCTAAGTTCAAGAGGGATTTTTCTCTCGGGATATATCTCGGGGGATATCGTCTTGAAGGATTATTCGGACAGTTTGAGATATGTACCGAGAAGAATTGCACACAGCATCGCCGAGCAGATAGGTGAAATCTTTCCCGATGACGTGGCGCATTTCATGCAGGCACTGCTCATGGGTCGCCGTGACGATTTATACAGAGACACAGCACTGAGTGCTTCGCTGTCTGCTTCAGGGATAATTCATGTCGTGTCTATTTCGGGGATGCACATTGCTTTTCTTATGGGTTTTCTGGCTATTGTACTCAGAAACGAAAGGCTGTTTGCGTTTTACGGCATACCTGTTTTACTGCTCTTTATGGCAATGACAGGGTTTACTCCTGCGGTCACGCGTGCGGGTATTATGCAAATGTTTCTTATTTTTGCACCGCTGGTCAGGCGCGAAAGGGATTCGATAACATCGCTTTTGGCGGCTCTGTTTTTTATTCTGGCGAGCAACCCGTACTCTGTTGCTTCTGTGGGACTTCACCTTTCTTTTAGTGCAACTCTCGGAATTATCCTGTTTTCAACAAAAATCAATAATACGGTCACAGATGCTTTTCGAGGTAAGAAGGTATTTAGGCTTAAACTTACTCGAGGAATTATTAACTATATAGTGGGAGGGCTTTCCACCACTTTTGGTGCGCTCATATTTACTTTGCCGCTGACTGCCTTGCATTTTGGCTATGTTTCACTCATAGCTCCTTTGACGAATCTGCTCACAATAGGGGTAGTCTCTATCATTTTTCCGGTTGGGCTGCTTGTAACGCTGCTCAGCTTTTTACATCCTGCACTCGGCACAATCCTTTCGTTTCCCGTTACATATGCGGCAAGATATATAATCCGCACAGCGCAGATGCTCGCGGGAGTGCCGTATTCTGTTGTGTATTCGTCAAATATTCACATTATGCTCTGGCTTTTGTACGTGTATATCATGTTTACGCTGCTTCCTTTGATGAAAGCGCGGCTACGGGAGTATATTAAACCTGCGTGTATTGCGGTTATGCTTTTGTCGGTAATAATCCTGATTTTTACATTTTTTCCGGGTATGCCCGGAGATTCGTTTTCTGTTGTGGATGTCGGGCAGGGGCTTAGTGTCGTGGTGGAGTCGGGCGGACATACTATGGTTGTAGATTCGGGGAGCTTGAGCCGCAATAATGCGGGGGAAATTACACATGAGTTTTTGATGAACATGGGTAAAACAACGATCGATATGCTTGTTTTGACCCATTTACACGCCGACCATGTCAATGGTGTGGAATTTCTTTTCAGCAGAATGGCAATCTTTGCTCTTGCTTTAGCCGACCCAAGCGGTTCCGACTTCGCTCATGTGGCTTATGAAATAATTACTCTTGCAAATAGTCACGGAACTGATATAATTTACGTTACGGAAACGCTTACTTTTACGCTTGGTGAACTGGATGTATTTATATATCCGCCGATGTTTGAGGGCAGGGGAGAGAATGAGCGGAGCTTGAGTATTTTGACTGTGGGCAGCATTACTTCGCTCATCACGGGTGATATGAATATGGCTAGCGAGAGAGCGTTGCTTCGTTTCGCTGTTTTGCCTAAACTGGATGTTCTTGTTGTTGGGCATCACGGTTCACGTCATTCAACTTCTGAAGAGTTGCTTGCCGCTTTGTCCCCTGATATTGCTGTAATACCCGTTGGTCGCAATAGTTTTGGGCATCCTACCTCCGAGGTGCTTTTGCGGCTTTCTCAATTTGGTGTTACTACGTTTCGGACAGACCTAAATGGTCATGTTACTATTCGCAGGTAGGTAGTTTTATATAGTGCTTGCTTCCGAGATACGGAGTATGCTAGAAATCTAAGAAATTTTTAGGCGCCTCTTTGCTGTGTTTTTATATAGTGCCACCATGTAGCTTTTTTCTTCTGCTGTTCAGTTTGTCCTTACTCGCAAAAATTTTTAGTTTTATAGCATACTCCGTATCTCTAGCTTGCAGTATAAATGGAAAGAAAGGTCTTTGTTATGGCTCAGAAAAAATCTCAAACAGATTCATATATGAAGCTTCGCGAAGCTATCAAAACGGGCGAGTTGGAGCGGTTTTACATCTTTCACGGGCCTGAGCGGTACTTGCTTGAGCGGGGTATTGTTGATTTACGCTCTCACATATGTCCTGATGGGTCTTCCGGCTTTAACTATCGGCGATTTGAGGGTAGGGGTCTCGCTATCGATGAACTTGAAGATGCTGTGAATACGTTTCCTGTGTTTGCTGATAAGACACTCGTTGAGGTTCATGACTTTGATATTTTTGCAAGTGGGCACAGGGAGAGGATGCGGGATATTTTATCTGATTTGCCTGATTATGTGTGTGCCGTGTTTTCTTTCGACACTTTGGAGTTTAAACCTGACGGCAGAGTTAAGGTCAACAAGGAGATTTTAGGGTATGCGTGTGTTCTTGAATTCGCTCAGCAGGACAGCCAAAAACTCGTCAAGTGGATAATGCGGCATTTCAGGGATGCGGGGCGTGATATTTCTCCGGCTGATGCTGAATATCTTGCGTTTATAACCGGTGGTCTTATGACTTCTCTGCATGGCGAGATTGAGAAGGTGGCGGCTTTCTCTCGGGCTTCTGTAGTCTCACGGAAGGATATTGATGCTGTGGTCACACCTACTCTTGATGCGGTTTCTTATGAGCTCACCGATGCGATTGTCAACCGCGAGCATAAGCAGGCGGCAAGGCTTCTTGATGAGCTTTTCCAGATGCGTGAGGCTCCGCATAAGCTGATTTACAGTATTTCCCTTAAAATGCGCCAGCTTCTCGCTGCACGTGTTTGTCTGGATAGCAAGCTATCAAAACGCGAACTTATGGATATGTGCTCGATCCGGCACGAGTTTCAAGCAAGTAAGCTCATGAGCACAGCAAGTAAATCCACACTTGAAGATATCAAAAAGAAAGTTTTGGCTTGTTCTGAGACTGCAATGGAGCTAAATAGCACTTCTGAACCCGAGTCCCGAATGGTCGAGCTGCTTGCAAAGCTTGCTTTGGGGTAGAAGCGGGTCATGTCGCCCGCTCTCATTTGATAGCAAATGTAGAAAATCCACACTTTCGACCTGTAATTTCACACTTAAATGTGCATTGATTTCAAAAGTTTTATCTGTTATCGTGGTTTTGTGTTAAAATTATCAAATAGGAGATACTTAGCTATGGAAACAAATAAAAAAAGTGTGCGCGAGCTTATAGTCGTTGAGGGGCGTTATGATAAAAATACCGTGCTGCGGGCTGTTAATGCAACTGTAATTGAGACTTCGGGTTTTGGTTTTTTGAAAGACAGAGATAAAATTGCTTTGCTCAGGAGGCTTTCAGAGGAAACCGGGCTGATTATTCTTACTGACAGTGATAGGGCGGGCTTTTTTATCCGAGGGAGGCTTCACGGTATGCTTGGCAGTGCAAACGTCAAGCATGCTTATATCCCTGATGTGCCCGGCAAGGAACGCCGTAAGGTGTCTGCTTCAAAAGAGGGGAAGCTCGGTGTTGAGGGGATGAACTCGGATATTATCATCAAGTCGCTTGAAATTGCCGGTGCTACATTTGATGATAGCGGCAATATGAGCACTAAAGAGGGGCTTATTACAAAGTCAGATTTGTTTGATGCAGGGCTGACCGGTACAGACGGCAGTGCACAAAAACGCCGACGGTTGCTCACTGAACTGGGGTTGCCAACGAAGCTTTCGACTAAGGCGATGCTTGATGTTTTGAATGTTTTAGTGTCGCGCGATGAGTTTCTTGTAAAAAAATGATATACAATATATAGTGTTTTGTGATATACTCCTTAGAGGTGTTCTCTACATATTGTCCGAAAGGAATGAATTTTATCAATGAAATGTCCATTTTGCGCTTATGCTGAAAGTAAGGTTGTTGATTCACGTCCTGCTGAGGAAGGTGCGACTATCCGCCGTCGCCGTGAGTGTTTGAGTTGTCAGAAACGTTTTACTACTTATGAGATTATGGAGAGATTGCCGCTCATTGTTGTCAAAAAAGATGGCAGTAGGCAGACTTTCGATAAACAAAAACTTATCAACGGTATGCTCAGAGCATGTGAAAAACGCCCTGTTCCGCTTGCAGACCTCACTTTGGTTGCGGACGAAATAGAACAGGAACTCCAAAATTCGCTTGAGCGTGAGATTAAAACCACTGATGTTGGTGAGATGATTATGACAGGACTCAAATCGCTTGACGAGGTTGCCTATGTTCGCTTTGCCTCAGTCTATCGTCAGTTCAGAGATATCAACTCATTCATGGATGAGCTGAACAGGCTTCTTATTGAGGACTAAAAATCGTTCTCGGTTCTATCTATGATTTCGTCTTGTAGGGCTTTGCTAAGGTTTCGGAAATGATCCGAATACCCTGCTACCCTTACTATTAAATCTTTATATTCTTCGGGGTTTTGCTGAGCAGCTACCAGCGTTTTGCGGTCTACTACGTTAAATTGAATGTGGTGTCCGTCCATAGCAAAATAGCTGCGGATAAGCCCTGCGACTGCCTCAAGTCCTTTGTCATCGGCAACAGATGATGGATTAAACTTGAGGTTTAGCAGAGTTCCACCTGTGCTGAGATGGTCAAGTTTTGCTGCGGATAAGAGCACCGCAGTCGGACCTTGTTCATCTGCACCTTGTGTGGGGGATATACCCTCAGAGACAGGTTTACGGGCGCGGCGCCCGTTTGCACTTGCACTGCACACCTCCCCAAAATAGACATGGCAAGTCGTGGATAACATATTGATGCGATAAGTTCCGCCACGATTGTTTGGTCTGCCGGTCACGCTGTCATGGAAAGCAAAAAACACTTCACGCATAATATTGTCGGCGTAGTCGTCATCGTTGCCATATTTCGGAGCTTTGTTAAACAGTTTATACCGCAGAGCATCATAGCCCTCAAAATCGGCATCCAAAGCAGTTAAAAGCTCACTGAAGCAGAGCTCTTTTTTATCGAAAACATAGTGCTTTATGGCGGCAAGAGAGTCAGCGGCAGTCCCGATACCTACTCCTTGCAAATAAGCCGTGTTATATCGAGCTCCACCCGCATTATAGTCCTTGCCTTTTTCGATGCAATCGTCGATTATCACAGATAAAAAGGGGACAGGCATATACTTTGCATACAGGGCTTCAATGGTGTTTGAGCCTTGTATCTTAATATTGACAAAATGGTTTAACTGCTGTTTATATGCTTCCATGAGTTTTTCAAAGCTATTAAAGTCAGAGCCGTAACCGAGCGGCAGGCCGACTTGTTTATTTGTCCGTGTATCAAATCCGTTATTGAGAGTGAGTTCCAGTATTTTAGGCAAGTTGAGATAACCTGTCAATATATAGGCTTCCCGCCCGAAAGCACCGGTTTCGACACATCCGCTCGCACCACCACGACGTGCATCGTCCAGAGATTTTCCTGCGTTTAAAAGCTCTGCCACAATTGCATCTGTGTTATAAAACGCAGGCTGCCCCCAGCCTTTACGCGATATTTCCAAAGCTCTTTTTAAGAACCACTGTGGAGTTTTCTTTGAAATCTGTACATTTGAGCTGGGTTGCAGCAGACGCATACTATCCATACACTCAAGTATCAGGCGGCTCACATCATTCACCCCGTCAGAGCCGTCCGGCGTTATGCCACCTGTGTTTATATTTGCAAAGTCGGTATAGGTGCTGCTTTCTTTTAACGTTATGCCTACCTTGGGTGGTGCCGGCTGATTATTAAACTTTATCCATAGGCATTGCAACAGCTCCAAGGCTTGCTCATTATCAATCGTTTCCGCTTCGGATTCCCTTTTATAAAATGGGTACAGATGCTGGTCAAGTCTGCCGGGGCTGTAAGCATCCCAAGGATTCAGCTCTGTCGTGACACATATATGCACAAACCAATATTGTTGCAAGGCCTGCCAAAATGTTTGCGGCTTAAATGCGGGGACTATGCGGCAGTTTTCGGCAATTTGCAGTAGCTCTGCCGCTCTTGTGGGGTCTTGTTCACTTTTAGCCATTTCAGTTGCCAGTTCAAAGTATCGCTTGCCCAGCAATATGATTGCATCGCAGGCTATATCCATAGCCCGAAGCTGCTCTGCTTTAGAGAGTGCCGCCGTATCTTCTGCAAAATCAAGGGATTCCAGAGCTTTAGAAATTTTGCTCTTAAAGTCCAAAAATCCGTTTTCGTAAATCACTTCCGAGCATACGGTGTGCCCGGGACCTCGCTGCTCCATAAATTCGGTAAAAATGCCTGCGCTGTAGGAATCAAGCCAGCTATCGCTGACGGCAGAGGTAATCTTTTTCCGCATACATCTATTTTCCCAGAAGGGCCTGATTTTTTTCTCCTGAACGGAATAATCATCGGCATTTACTTTAAAAGATATAAGTTTACGTGCATCCATCGTTTTCATGTCATCCTCTGTGTGACAGAGAAGCTCAGGAAATGTTGGAGCAGTTTGCAGGGTTTCACCCTTTTCGCCAACGATAAGTTCGCCCGGGTTTATACAGAGCTTTTTTTTCTTCATAATGTTGTGGAGCGCGCGTGCTCTGAGCTCCGGTGTAGAGACTCTGCCCTCATACAACTCGTAGGTTTCCGTTACAAGCAACGCACGCTCTAAGCTGAGCTGCGGAGCTGAGCTTAAGCTTTGCTCACGGAGTTTTTTTACACGGTCGCTTAATTTTGTGTTAGCCATATTTTTGCTTCCTTTTTAATCATAAGGGACACATAGGAGTGTGTCCCCGAGGATACATTACTCAAATGTGAAATCCAGTTCGTCTAGTGTTAATTCAAATGCGGGTAAAAAATGTTCCATGAAATAGACGACTTCAGGGAGACTCAGTGCATCAAGTTTTTGCTTACATTGCTTTGCTGCGTTTTTAAACTCCGGGTTACCTGCTTTGAGCTCTTCAAGGCACTTCACATATGCCGAGAGTTTATCTGCGGCTTTTACCAAGGCGTACATTTCATCGTCTTGCTGTGGTGAGAGCAGTTTTTTGTATGTAAGGCGGAGTTCCGAAGGCAGTGCTGTGATTAGTTTTTTGCTTGCCACTGCCTCAACGTTCTTGTATGCATCCATTATTTCGGGGTCGAAGTATTTCACGGGAGTGGGGAGGTCGCCTGTGAAGATTTCCGATGAGTCATGGAAGAGCGCTATTTGTGCCGCAAGCCCGGGGTCGGCTTTTCTCCCATATATATCGCGCCTTATGACGGCAAGCGCATGTGCGAAAACCGCAACCATATGGGAGTGCTCCTGCACATTTTCCGACTCGGAGTTTCTCATTAGTGACCATCTGGTAATGTACTTCATCCTGGATATCAGGGCGTAAAAACTGTATTTTGTATCCATATTCATGTCCCTTCTGCGTATTTTCCTGCAACGGCTTTGGATAGCCATTTTCCTGAGAAGAAGCGGGTGTATATAATTATTGCCCAGAAAACCCAGCCAAGCGGGACGGGTAACCATGCTGCTTCGTAGCCGAGGATGCCGAAATGTGCGGTTAAATAGCCCGTGGCTACTCGTACGGAGAGTGAGGTGAGCGATGCCATTGAAATGATGAATGTGTCGCCTGCGCCTTGCAATACGCCGCTAAACATCATGTTTATACATAGTAGCCAGAATACGAGCGCGAAATATCTGACAATTTCTGCTCCTATCACAAGCGCACCTTCCGAGAGCCCGAACAGAGCGACGATTTGCTCGGCAAAAATGAAATATGTAAGGCTTATAAAAACTGTGCATAATACGGACATGAGTGTTGCATAGCGCAGCCCACGGTGTACACGGTCGAGCTTTCCGGCTCCGAGGTTTTGCCCTGTGAAGCTTGCGAGTCCTGCTTGAAATCCTGACATTGGAACGAAGACAAGTGAGTCAAGTCTTATTGCTGCACCGTAAGCGGGGACTACGTCGGGGCTGGTCAGACCAAAGCTGTTTACAAGGCGGTGCATTGCACCGTTACCGACTGATATGAGGCTCATTTGAAGGGCTATCGGTATTCCGAGTTTTGTCATTGTGATTGCCAATTTTCCGTCCCAGTGCTTGCCGTCTTTTTCGTAGGGGTAGCGTTTTCTTAGATATATATAGGAGATAACAGCACATACCCCCTGTGCAAGCACTGTTGAAAATGCTGCTCCTGCAACTCCCCATCGGATTACCAGCACAAACAAAAATGTGAGAGCTGCACTGAGTACTGTTGTGACTAACAGGAAATAGAGAATTGCTTTTGAGTCGCCAAAACCCCTGAGTATCGCCGCTATGCTGTTGTATATAAACTGAAAGAACAGTCCTGCGCTGTAAATGCGCATATATGCAACTGCGTAGGGTAGTATGTCTTCGGGTACACTCAAAAGATGCTCGAGCAGTACGGGAGACAGGGCAACTCCAAGTATTGTGAAAAGCAGTCCGCATCCCCCAAGCAGCAAGAGTGCAGTGTCTATGGCTATCGGCAGTTCCTTTTGTTTACCTGCTCCGAAATATTGCGAGACTGTCGTTGAGACACCGACCGACATACCAATCGCAAGTGCAAGATAGAGCAACACCAGCGGTCCGCTCGTTGTGACCCCTGCAAATGCCCTCTCACCTACGAAATTTCCAACTATGATTCCGTCAATTATATTGTAGAGTTGTTGCAGAAAGTTTCCAAGTATTATCGGCAGGGTGAAAAGCAATATATGTTTCCATTCTTTGCCTATCGTCATGTCTTGCTTCAATTGTTTCTCCAATCTTATACGGCGATGCCCTTTATTCGTTGCTCGTAAAAACCCGCTATCGTAATGCCTATGTAGGGCGAGAGCCATATGGAAACCAGAGGGATGGCAAACGGAGCCCGGATTAGTATCATCAGTAAGAAGTTTAAGATATGCCAACCTAAGAAGCTAACATCAATTATCAGCAAATCCACTTTTGCGCCGTTCATTAAAGTTGTGGATTCATTGAGGCATTGCAGAGGTCCTTTTCTCGGATCATCGAGTAATATGTAGTATGCGAGCCTGTATCTGTAAGATGCGATGATTCCGGGTATAAGCAGCAGCAGACTCCATAGAAAGATAAATGTTGATGATATCAGAAATATAAGCACCACCTTGTGGAATATAATGAAGCCGCTGAAAATATCCTTGTATTCTGTATCTTGTCTGCGCCTTACCCTCATACAGTAGCCGATAAATCCGGTATTCAGTATCCGCCTGATAAAGAAGATTACCACAGCTAACACCACACCAAACGGGCGGAAATTTGAATACATTAACATAAACGAAGGCATTTCTCCCGCAGCAAGTCTTTCATACATATTTGGCAGGTCGATTGTTCCGGGCAATCGAAAGACAAGCTGTGATAATGTGGTGTCTAGGAGCACGAACAATAAGCTGATGAGGAAGAGGAGCGGTGCTTTTTCAAACATCAATTGACGTGCATCAGATTTTAGCCCTGAACCTGGTGACAAAAAAATCACTCCCAGTTTTAAGAGATACTTTTATTTTAACTATTTTACCACATTTTTGCAATATTGACCAAGATTAAGAGAGAAATTAAGAAAAATATGAAAAAAATGTAAAATTATTATTGACTTTAATATCTATCAGTTGTACAATGAGTATCCCGAGAGCGACTTTGTGCACAATATGTTGTGCTTCGGTCGAAAAACATACAGTTAGCACTCTTGTGCAAATGGAGGAATTACAGATGCCAATTACAACCATCAGGAAGAGGGATGGAAGAATCACAACGTTTAACATTTCTAAAATTTCCGGAGCGATTTCAAAAGCCTTTGCCGAAACTCACAGAGCTGTAAATGGAGATTTGGCAGATAAACTTGCAGATGAAGTATTTTCTACATTAGAGAGCGAGGGAGAAGAAGCCCCGGATGTCGAACATATTCAAGACGTTGTTGAAAAAGTTTTGATGGACAATGGCTACATAACAACAGCGCGCGAATACATAACATACCGTAACGAGCGCAATCGTATACGGCAAATGAGAACTCGCCTGATGAGGGTTTATGAAGAAATCACATATGCTGATGCCTGCGACAGTGATGTAAAGCGTGAAAATGCCAACATTGACGGCGATACGGCAATGGGTGTTATGCTTAAATACGGCTCTGAGGGTGCTAAACAATTTTACAATATGTTTGTGTTAAACCCTGACCATGCAGAGGCTCACGCGGAGGGGGACATTCACATTCACGACCTCGATTTCCTCACACTCACCACCACATGTTGCCAGATAGATATAATTAAACTGTTTAAGGGCGGCTTTTCTACAGGTCATGGTCATTTGCGCGAGCCAAACGATATTGCCTCCTACACTGCTTTGGCTTGCATTGCGATTCAATCAAACCAAAACGACCAACACGGCGGTCAGAGTATCATAAACTTCGACTATGGTATGGCAGAAGGTGTTACAAAGACGTATATCAGATTATACCGCCAAAATTTGGCAAAGGCTCTGATGCTCGCTAAGAACATTGATGACCCCGAGGATGACCTTAAAAATATTTCCGATAAGATCTGCGATGAGACAGGACTGTTTCCGACTTTGGAAAACAATGAAAAATACTTGGAACTGGAGCTTGAAGCACTTTGTAGGAAATATGAGTATGACAAAGATGAGATAAAGGCAATCCAGAAGACAGCACTCTATTTTGCGAATAAGGAAACCGACCGCACCACTTATCAAGCTATGGAAGCGCTCATACACAACTTAAACACAATGCACTCTCGCGCAGGGGCGCAGACACCGTTTTCTACAATCAATTACGGCATGGATACATCCCCCGAGGGTCGCATGGTGATGAAAAATGTCATGCTCGCAACGGAAGCCGGTCTCGGCAACGGTGAGACTCCCATCTACCCGATACAGGTGTTCAGAGTGAAAAAGGGTGTCAGCTTTGATCCGGGCGACCCGAACTATGATTTGTTTAAGCTCGCTTGTCGCTGTAGTGCAAAAAGGCTGTTTCCAAATTTTGCTTTTGTCGATGCACCATTTAATATCGCATTTTACAAAGAGGGTGTCCGCGATACTGAAATAGCATACATGGGCTGCAGAACCCGCGTTATTGCAAATGAATACGACAAAGGCAGCGAAATAGGCAGCGGCAGGGGAAATCTCTCTTTTACTTCTATTAATCTGCCAAGACTTGCTCTAAAAGCAAATGGTGATTTGGAGCGGTTTTTTGAAGATTTAGACTATAAACTCGATTTGGTCATTGAGCAGCTTCTTGAAAGATTTGATATTCAGTGCAGAAAACGCGTTGAAAACTTTCCGTTTCTGATGGGTCAGGGCGTTTGGCTTGGTAGTGAGAAACTCAAGCGTGGCGATGAAATAAGAGATGTTCTCAAGCACGGTACTTTGACTATAGGGTTTATCGGACTTGCTGAGACTCTCACGGCGCTTATCGGTGAACATCACGGTCAGAGCGAACGCGCCCAAAATTTAGGTGTGGAAATTGTCAGTCATTTGCGTACCCGTTGCGACAAAGAAACTAAAGCGCGAGGTCTTAATATCACACTGATTGCCACACCGGCAGAGGGGCTTGCCGGCAGGTTTGTGAAAATGGACAGGGACAGATTCGGTGACCTCCCGGGGATAACGGACAAAGATTACTATACCAACAGTTTTCACATTCCTGTAGATTTCAAAATAAACGCTTACGACAAAATCAGGATTGAAGCTCCTTACCATGCTCTCACCAACGCAGGTCATATCAGCTATGTAGAAATGGATGGCAATCCGCTGGATAATCTTGAGGCATTTGAGAAGATAATCAGATTTATGCAAGAGAGTGGAGTTGGTTACGGGTCTATAAATCACCCTGTTGACAGAGACCCTGTCTGCGGCTACACAGGATTTATCAAAGACAGGTGTCCATGCTGCGACAGAACCGAGAGGGACGGCAATGTACCCTTTGAGAGAATAAGGCGTATCACCGGATATTTGGTAGGTACTGTTGATAGATTTAACGATGCTAAGCGTGCAGAGGAGCAAGACCGTGTGCTTCACGGTGTGAGATAGGTTTAAGTTTGTGATTTGTAGCGTAGTTGAAAGGCATGGTCGTTGTCGTTATGCAAATTGCCGGTATTGTTGAGGACTCTATTGTCGATGGACCCGGTCTGAGGTTTGTTGTTTTTACACAGGGGTGTCAGTTTAGGTGTGCGGGTTGCCACAATCCGGACACTTGGGATGAGTCAGGCGGCGAGAATATTGATGTCGCGAAGCTGATAGATAAGATGAGGGCGAATCCCCTTACAGATGGGCTTACTCTTTCCGGTGGCGAGCCTTTTGAGCAAGTGGCTGACTCTGCACAGCTTGCCGCCGCCGCACGGTCTTTCGGACTGAATGTTTGGGTTTTTACAGGATTTGTTTTTGAGGAGCTTTGTCGGCTCTCAGAGAGCGATGCTTCAATATCAGAGTTTCTGGGAAATATTGACGTGCTCGTTGACGGTCCCTATGTTGAGTCCGAGCGGACTCTTAGCGTGAAATGGTGTCAGAGCCGAAATCAGCGAGTGCTTGATATCCGGCAAAGTCTTGTCACGGGTGCGCCTGTGTTACTGGAATGATATGTAGGAGGTTGTTTATGTCAGTGGTTAAGGTTCGGGAGCTTTATCAAAACGGCGAATCCCTTGATGGTAAAGAGATTACTGTTTGCGGGTGGGCTCGGTCTATTCGAGATATGAAGGCGTTTGGGTTTATTGAATTAAATGACGGAAGCTGTTTTAAGGGAGTGCAGGTTGTTCTGGATGAAACACGTCTTTTAAACTTTTCTGATATTGTTTCACAAAATGTAGGTGCGGCTTTTGTTGCTACGGGCACTTTTAAGCTGACTCCGGATGCCAAACAGGCGTTTGAGATTCTCGCGACCGATGTGGCCGTGGAGGGTGAATCGACTCCCGAGTATCCGCTTCAGAAGAAAAGACATTCTCCCGAGTTTCTTCGGACTATTGCCCATTTGAGACCTCGCACAAATTTATTTTCTGCTGTTTTTAGGATTCGCTCTGTCGCCGCTCACGCTATTCACTGTTTCTTTCAGGAGCGTGGTTTTGTATATGTCCATACCCCGATTATAACCTGTAGCGATGCTGAGGGTGCGGGGGAGATGTTCCATGTCACTACCGACCATAAAGAGGATTTTTTCGGTAAACCGGCGGGCCTCACTGTTTCGGGTCAGTTAAATGCCGAAGCTTACGCTTTAGCATTCTCTGATGTCTACACGTTTGGTCCGACCTTTCGTGCGGAAAACTCAAACACTCCGCGCCATGCTGCCGAGTTTTGGATGATAGAGCCTGAAATCGCCTTTGCCGACCTTGCCGACGACATGAAACTTGCGGAGGATATGCTCAAATATATAATTGAGAAAGTACTTGAGTCTTGTCCCTTCGAAATGGAATTTCTGGATAATTTTGTATGCAAAGGTCTTCTTGAAAGACTGAAATCTGTTGCAAATTCTAAATTTGGACACATCACTTATACCGAAGCTATTGAGCTTTTGTCAAGCGCGGGAGAAAATTTTGAGTTTCCGGTTTTCTGGGGTTGTGACCTACAGACCGAACATGAGCGGTTTTTATCAGAAAAACAATTTAAAAAGCCCGTCTTTGTGACGGACTACCCAAAGGATATAAAGGCTTTCTATATGAGGCTAAGCGATGATGAGAAAACTGTTGCGGCTATGGATTTGCTTGTGCCGGGAGTTGGAGAACTAATCGGCGGCAGCCAGCGCGAGGAACGCATGGATATTTTGACCAGGCGCATAGAAGAGATGGGTCTAGAGGTGGAATCTTATGGTTGGTATCTGGATTTAAGGCGTTTCGGCGGAACAAAACACGCAGGTTTTGGCATAGGATTTGAGCGCTTAATTATGTACCTGACAGGTGTATCGAATATCAGAGATGTAGTTCCGTTTCCACGGACAGTGGGTTCTGCTGAGTTTTAGGTTTATATATAACCTATAGCAAAGACAACCATCAATGTGAGTGACCATCCTCGTCGTCGCCGTGGTGATGATGGTGATGTTCATGGTCGCCTACGCCTGAGCCGAGGTCGGGGCCTACAGTATGGTCTTCTTCCTCGGTATTTCCTACGCTCTGAGTTCTGGTTGTGCCACCTGCAACGTAAAATCTTCCGCATTCGGGGCAAATTGCATATTGGAAGGTAACAGACTGATGGGTGATTGTGCGGTCATTGCGCTCGGCATTGGCTTGCTCGTTGCGAACATGCTCTTGCTCATGTGAAGAGACTTTGACGGCGGCTATACTTGGATGAATATTCGTAGGAGTCTGGAAAGAGACAGACATATCATCTGAAACATCGACATAGCGGCGGTTTGCGCAGGTCTCGCAAGCACCCTGCGGCTCAAGAACTCCATGCGCACCTCCGGTAAACCCTTGCATACCCATGGCTCTGTGTGATAATTCTACACTGTCGCCATCGGTACTTTGAAAAACTAAGGCGGCACTCATATTTCCGATTTGGAGGGGAAGTATACCGGGTATAGCTGTCTGTGTTGGATTTTGTGACCCGGGAGTACCAAGAGAGCGATTTGCAGTGCCCAGGAGTCTATGAGCATTACTGGTATGCTGATAAGCATTGGCGGCTGTATTAAAACCACCTATTCTGCCTACGCCCACACAAATCACCTCACTTTCGTTAACCGCAATAGGGGACAACGCCAAAAAGTCATTGCTGAGTTTCCGGAGATGTCCTTTTTACACTTTACTATTGGTAGATTATAGCATATAATTAAATGAGTTTCAAGAGGTTATCATAGTTTTTGGGAGGAAAATCATAACTATGAGCGCGAATTTTTATACAATGGATATTGATCAGGCTCTTTCCGAGCTAAATACAGATGTTGTTATAGGACTTACCTCTGAGCAGGCGAGCGAGCGAGCGAAAGACTACGGACTAAACAGACTGCTTCGGTCGTCACGTAAGCCATCTGTAATCAATATTATACGTCAGTTTAAGGATGTTCTTGTCATTGTACTGATAGTTGCAGTTGTTGTGTCAGTAATTTTTGGTTATGGTGAAGGTTTTGGAAGATTTTCTGAAGCTATCATCATATTTGCTATTCTTATGGTATATATGGCTATAGGGGTATCGCGGAAGAGTAACGCCGATAATGCTTTGCGTGAAATCAACGAATTGGCAAGTCCAAAGGTGAAAGTTAAAAGAGATGGTCAAATCATGAAAATTGACACCCCTGACGTAGTGCCGGGCGATATAGTCATGCTGGATTGTGGAGATTGTATACCGGCGGATCTCAGGCTGATTGAAACTGTGAATATGCGTGTTGATGAATCTTCGGTTATCGGGGAATATACTGTGGTCAGAAAACAAGCTAATGCAATAATCCCGGAGGGTGCTTCACTCTCTGATAGAAAAAACCTTGCATACATGGGAAGCACAGTCATTTACGGCAGGGGTGCGGGTGTTGTTTTTGCCACAGGGATTGACTCCGAGGCAGCAAGAGGCGGGGCAGTTGCCGAGACAGAGAATGATGAAAATACACCGCTCCGAGACAAACTGGACAATATGGGGAAATCTCTCGGAATACTGTGTATTGCCGCTTGTGCAGCAGTATTTTTGATAGGTTTATTGTATAACTTTCTCGGATTCGGCAATTATCGCGAGATTGACAATATGTTTTTAGTTTCTGCCTCGCTTGCGGTTGCCGCAGTTCCGAGCGGCTTAGCTATTGCAGCAACGGTAATACTCGCTCCCAGTGCAAAGAGAATGGTAAGGTCAAAAGTATTGGTCAAGAAACTAAGAGCTGTAGAAGCACTGGGGAGCACTACCATAATTTGCTCAAACAAGACAGGAACTCTTACTCAAAACATGATGACCGTAGTACAGGTAGCTGACTTTGAAAACCTCTATGAAGTGACAGGTGTCGGTTATAAGGCAAAAGGGCTTGTAGTATCAGACGGCATCATGTCAAGAAACATAGCACTCATTGCTGAGATTGCTGTTTTGTGTAACGATGCCACTTTTGACAAGAGGAATTCCCAAGTAAGAGGCGACCCGACAGAAGGTGCTTTGCTTGTGTTCGGGGCAAAACTTGGTCTGGAAAAGATGGCACTGAATGCCGCAAACCAGCGTATTCACGAGATTCCCTTTGACGCTGCAAGGAAAATGATGTCAACCTATAATATGCAAGCGGGCAAGGTAATCATGAATACGAAAGGTGCGCCCGAGGCTATTATCAACCGCTCGTCGGGAGTTTACTTAGATGGCGAGATTGTTCCGATGTCTGAGTCAATTAAGCGGCGGCTCTTAGCCAGAAACGAGGAATTTGCATCTAAATCTATGCGCGTTTTGGCGTGTGCATATAAAGAATACAGCAGCCCAGAGGCAATTGACAACGTTGAGGATGACCTCATATATGTAGGGATGATGTGCCTCATTGACCCGCTGCGCGAGGAAGCAAAAGAGTCGATTGAGAAGTGCCAAGCGGCGGGAATCAATGTGAAAATGATAACGGGTGACCACAAGCTAACCGCTGCAGCGGCAGCAAGGCAGCTCGGAATAATAGGAAGTGGCGGCGAGGTACTCGATGGTAGTGAAATTGATGCTCTGAGTGATGATGCCCTTACGGAGAGGGTGGAATATGTCAATGTTTTTGCAAGGGTTTCACCCGAGCATAGGGTGCGTATTATAACTGCAATCAAGAGACGTAAAAATGTTGTTGCAATGACAGGCGAAGGTGTACATGATGTTCCTTCTATGAAAATGTCTGACGTTGGTATAGCTATGGGGCTTACGGGCACTGATACAGCAAAAGAGGCTGCCGAAATGATTTTAACTGACGACAGCTTTGAAAGTATTGCGTTTGCAATTGAGCAAGGCAGGACAATTTATGACAACATCAGAAAGGTTATCGGTTATATTCTCGGATGTAATCTCAGCCTGATATTGATTAATCTCGTTTTGGTTATTTTGGGCTTTCCGTCACCGCTTTCTGCCACACAGATTTTGTTTATAGGCTTGTTGGCAGTGACTTTTCCTGCTATTTCTCTAGGGGCTTTGAAGAAGGAACCCGGTGTTATGAACAGAAAACCCAGGGATCCGCAAGAACCTATGTTCAGTAAGCATACGTTTTCGTCCGTTATCTCTAGGGCAATGTTTCTTTTTGGCGGTGCTATAGCTGCATACTTGTACGGCGTAGTCGTTGCAGATAATTCTGACAGCGGTCAGCAAACTCTCGCCATGAGTATGTGTTTCTTCACCCTCGTTATCGGGGTGGTTTTAATTGCCTATCCATCAAAATCCGAGGGCTCTACCCCATCCGGAAGAGTTTTATTTAACAGCAGGTTACTGAACGTCTCACTCTTATTTTTAATCGCCATTTTAGCGGTAATTTTGTATGTTCCGTTTATTAGCATTATGTTCTCCGTAACTGCGCTCAGCATCGGTGAAGTAATCCTCTGTTTGGTGATTGCGTTCATAACCACCGCCGGTTACGAACTGTCAAAGCGTTCTTCACAGGGTTAAGTGATAGATCACCCTGTCTGTCCCACCAATCTGAAAAATAGGGTGTTATTGTCTATGTTGTCAGAGAGGATTCTGTTTCCGCCTGCTCTCCAGTTTGCGGCGTTGGAAAGGTAGATGACCATGCCGTCATAACCTATGGGGACTATAAAAGTGTATTCTCGCATCACGTGTGCAACACCATCGACCCAGGTGCTCATGATTTCTTCGTATCTGATAAAATACTCACGTTCCTCACCATTTAAATTGAGAGTTCTGTTTGAAATCCTAAAGCCTTCAATATCGCTTTCAGCAAGCTCATCAAAGGGCAGGGACGGGTCATTTAGATTCATGCTGTAGTAATCGACATGCCCGATAATATACATATAGCCATGCTCCCTAGCAGACTCATCATCGAAAAGCATCATAATCCTTGCGCGGATGAATTGGTGGCCCGGCACTCTTGGGTAGCCTTCTTCGGTTTCAAAAATATCAACAAATAACAGTGAAACTGTTCCCGTAGTGGCAATTGTCGGCTCTTCACTTGTCACGGTGAGAAAATCATACGACCTGCCGAAAGTGGTGTTTATTTGAAACCCAAGTGTTGTGAAATTTGGCGGAAGCACCTCTCCGACGATATCTCCGCAGAGTATGCAAACCGGCGGTTGTTGGAAGTTGCCTCCGGCCGGCTCATGTGGGGTAGGTCCTGCGGAAATTTCACCACAGTCAAGGCAGTATCTGGGGGTGTGGCAGTCGGGAAGCCTCCAAAAATGGGAGCATTCTATCTGGTCAAAATCGGGAACTTCCGGAGTAGGAGTAATAATCGGCGTGGGTCTGGGGGTTGCTGTAACTTCCGGCAGTTCTTCCTCAGGTGCTCCGGCGCACCCGACCACAAAAGAAAATATAAAAATGAACAGCAGCAGTGCTTTATTTAATGATTTCAATATCTCTTTACCTCTTAAATGATTTTTTTACTACACAATTTAAAGTATAATGCATACAATCAATAAATGCAATATTGCAAAAACTGAAAAATTTTATATAGAAATTGACAAAAGAATATGATATACTGCGTGGGATGTATGGAAGTCATTTTTACGTTATAACTTGTTAAAGGGGAGAACGACTTTGACTCCCGGTAAAATCGTTGATGGGGAGCAAAAGTCCGATTACGGTAATCCTGTGAAGAAGCTGCTTGAAAGGTTAAAATTAAACAGCAACGACAATGAGAACTTCGACAACGCAGTCCTGGGTCAGTTTGATAGTTTAGATATGATTACGATTAGCGCGATTGCAATTATGCTGAGTGATACCAAGTCTAAAACAAACTCCCCTTACATCAGCTCGATGAAAAAGGCTGATATTAGTGTTGTGCTGCTGAGTTTCTGCAAAGACACCTATAAAATGACAGATATAGACCAGTTTAACCTGCTGTTTGACAAAAACTACTATAAAAATAAAATCAATAAGTACTTACGCAGCACCAAATCTTTTGTACGCAAGGGCATCGAAGACACCTTACCGAAGCGTAGTCCGGTCGGCAAAGCGAACAAAACAAATAAAGTCTATATAGATAAAATATGCGAAACTATAGGGATTTTTGAACCTGTTAAGCTTATCTCTGCGCTCTCAGGAAACGATGAAATTACTGATTCAAGGCGCAACTATAAACTTGACCATCTCAGTGACTATTACCGAGACGCACTCATTTATCTTGTCGATGTACTGCTGACTTGCACCTGTATATCAAAGATGCTCTTTGTTGAAAGAGTGGTCAATAATATAGATGAAAGCTCTGAATTTTACCGTATCATCAGGAATATGACGGAGTCGATTAATAACATCAATCAAATCATCAGCAAGTCCCGGCCTATTTACAAGCAATACTATCAAGCTGAACTTGGGTACATAAGCGGAGACGACTTACTTTACGGCATGGCGATTACCATTATGGTAAATAAGTTGATGAAAAAAGACATTGAGGATTTGGATATACCGAGTACCGACTTCGATGCCTTGAATATCCACGACTTTAACGCTTTTATGAATAACTGGTTAGACTCATTAGCGGTGGAAAACAGTGTTGACGATATTGGTGCACTGATTTTGCAGATAATTGCTCTGTCTGTCAAGGGCAACTACACTCTGCTGATAAATGCTCTTGCACAATTGACAGGTTGGGAGCACTATTTTGAAAGCAGAGTGGCTTACCACGAAAAGGGAAGAGATAAAGAAAGATACTTGAAAGGCGATTTTGGTTAGAGGTGTGATAATGCATTTATTTTTATTAATTATTGGGATTTTGTTAGGTCTTTTGATTGTGATAATCTTCTGTATTGCCCCGGGGAAGATGTCGGCGCGCGCTAAGGAAACAGCCGGGATATTTTATGGTTTGTATTGCGCTCACAGGGGTCTTCACATGGAAGATCAGTCGATACCCGAAAATTCGCTTTCGTCTTTTGCCGCGGCGAGAGAGGCGGGTTACGGCGTGGAACTCGATGTGCAAATGACTAAAGATGAAAAGATAGTCGTCTTTCACGATTATGACTTAAAGCGCACTTGCGGGATTGACAAGCTGGTGCATGACTTGACATATGCAGAATTATCTGAGTACACATTGTTTGAAACGGATGAAAAAATCCCTTTGCTTTCTGAAGCCCTTGACGTTTTGGGAGATGCTCCCGTTGTTGTTGAGCTTAAGCCGACAGAAAGAAAGAGAAATAAGCTCTTTTGCGAGAACACACTTGACGTTCTTCGCAAAGACGGAAAGATATGGTGCATGGAGAGTTTTGATCCGAGAATCGTAGGGTGGTTTAGAAAAAATGCCCCTGATGTTTTGAGAGGTCAACTCAGCAGCCTGCCGAGATTTCTCGAGCCGTTATCGCGATATACAGCACTTATCCTCGGAAATCTCTTGACAAACTTTATCTCTCGCCCGCATTATCTGGCTTTTTCCAATACTTACAGGCCTTTAACGGTAAAGCTTTGCAGATTTTTGGGTGTAATGAGGATTGCATGGACCATTCGTCCCGATCAGGATATTGAGCGTGCCGAAAGGGAGCACGACATGATAATCTTTGAGTATTTCACGCCGAGCCCGCGATATAAATGATGTAACAATGATGTAATGATGTATGGAGTGAAAAAATGAAAAAAATAATATTAGTAACAATTCTTACCCTGCTACTCGTCGTCAGCTTGACCGGCTGTGCCGGTTTTTCTCCTATCAGCCCCACTCCCGGCGAATGGAACAACCGTGTATTTACCAGTGAATACTTAGGATTTCACTTTGTATTACCCGCTTTTTGGGATATCCCCACTGACGAGCAAGTTTTAATGATTTTGGATGTGGCAACGGACTTTTTGGATGATGCCGGAGCGGAGTCTGCGGATGCGGCGGTCGATTCTCTCTACATGATAGCGATAAGTGCCGCAACGGGCGCAAATGTAAATATTAATTATGAAAGACTGCCCTTACTGCGAGCTGTCTTAGGTATCAGCAGAAGCGACATCTTTGAAAATGTGACGAATCAGTTTGAAGCTATTGGGGCGCGTATTACCGAAAACAGCGGCACTACCCGGATTGGCGGTCATGACTGGTACTCTGCATCTATTGAGATGGATGTAATGGGGGCTTCCGTGCAAATGCGCCAATTTTATAGTGCCCATGGTGGATATCTGCGTTCCATAACTATTACTTACGTACCGGGTGTTGAGGAGTTATCCGATATTTTGCATCTGTTTTCAGATATCGACGACCCCGTACCGGTGGCTGTGCCGGCAGAGCATGCCGATGTATTGCTCGGCACGTGGTTTTGGCTTTTAGACCTTAGTTACACATACGAGTTTCAAGCTGACGGAACGGGTGTTCGAGGTTTTGTCGGAGAGCGGGAGTCTTTTCAGTGGAGAACCTACGAGGATACTTTACTTATAGAGACAGCTTTGGGTACTGAGGGATGGACGTTTTCTGTAGTGGGAGATATCTTTTCCATCGAAAGTCTGCTAGTGCAAGGTATGAGCTTCAGCTACATCCGCGAGGAAGCCACAATGCATGTTGATCCGGAATTGGATGCGGAAGAGTTCATGGATATTGTTATTAACCCGGATTTAATCGGCACATGGGCTTGGGATGAAGATGAGAGTTATGTTTATCTTTTTTACGATGACGGTTTCGGTGAGCGCGGTTTTTCAGGTGCTATGGATATTTTTGAATGGGGCACAGAGGGTGACGACCATTTGTTGATGTATTTATGGGGGGTAGGGCTAGAGAGCTGGACATTCACCATTGATGACGATGTTCTGACATTAGCAAATCGTCAAACACCGGATTTAATCTTCAGCTACATCAGACAGCCGTAGATAAAGCAAGCACAGCAGTTATTGCAGAAATCACCCCGTCAATATACTCGCCTATATAATATACAGGACTATCTTTGCACATTAGTATCATACCTGCACCTCATTTTTGTCTTTTCTTCTTTCTGCTCGTTCAAGTGTTTTTTCCCACGTCTTGCAAAGTTGTTGCTCGAGCAGTCGCCTCATCGGCATTATATCTTCTGAGGTGTCGTATTTATTTAGAGCATCGTAGTATTCGTGTTTATCAACCTCGTATATAATTACTGGTGGATGGTTGTTAATCATCAGAAAATAATTTAATAAAACCCTGCCAACGCGGCCGTTTCCGTCGGCAAAGGGGTGGATATGCTCAAACTTCGAGTGGAAATATGCCGCCGCAGTTAATATGCCTTCCTCTGTACTGGTTTCCATTTCGTTTATAAGCTCGCTCATTTGCCCTTCTACTTCCTCCGGCAACGAACCAACCCCCTCTAAACCTACTTCAAAATCGTGCATTTTGAATTTTCCGGGTCTTTCTCCTAATTCTACGTATAGGCGCGTAGTGTATGAGCCCCCCATCATTGCTTCGTGGGTATCTTTAACCAGAGCAAGCGACAGCGGCTCTTTTTCTGCCAGTTTGGGCTTTAACATTTCATAACAGAGTTTTTGATTCTGTATATCAAACAATGTTCCGGGGTCGCCCGTAAAGTTTAACACTTTTCCGTTGGCAAACACTTCACGAGTATCATTATATGTTATGCTTGGGTTTTCAATTTTGCCGGAATTGTATGCAAACAATATTTTATGATTGTCAAGCCTCAAGTCATAATCAGTCTCGCTGATTACATTCCAGCTCTTCCACAACTTTACTATATCAATGTACGTTTTGCTTTCAATGCTCATAATAGTTATTCTCCTAATACATAATGCGCCCACAACTTATTTGCGGTTTCCTCGCTTATTTCCCTGTCCCACAGCGCAGAGCTGATTGATCCCTGAACTTCATTGATTAGACAGTCAATATATGAAACGTTATTCGCTTCGCCTTCTTCAAAGGCGCGTATATCCTTTTGCAAGTACAGAGGGAGTGTTCGTACTATTTGCTCAAGCTCGCTTATGTTGCTTCATCTTTTTTATCTGTGTTTTGCATTATTTTTTTTGCCTTTCCTATTATATATAATCTTCCATATACACTATTCCGCTTTTTTTAACGCTTCTTTGTGTGATTGATACTCATAATCAAGCGTATTTTCTACTGCATCTTGACCGCGCTCATCTAGGCTGCGATATTTTAGGATTAGCTCCATCTCATTAGGCTCCAAAGTAAACCCATACGTTTTTCCGTAATTTGCATCTACAATATCATCAATTGCTAAATACTCAACCGAACAATCAAAATACTTTGCAATGGCAAAAAGCTTGCTGATTGCGACATTATTTGTTTTTCCTTTAAGTATGTCAGCTAAAGTAGAGTTAGGAATTCCAAGTTGACGTTGCCGATAATGATGAGATTTATCCAACCTATAATATTGGAAAGTCTCATCTTCATGGGTAAACCTAAATCCACATTTTTTCAAAACATGTTGACTTCTCGTATTCTGATGAACTGTATCTGCAAATATCGTTTCAAGAGCTAATGTATCAAAAGCATAGTCAATTAGTAGCTTTATGGCTTCTGTCCCAAATCCCCTACCTTTGACCGAATCATCATTCAAGGCGACACCAAACTCAGTAGTCTGCTTATCAAAATTTAGGTGCTTTAGGTAAATCAAACCTATAGCCCAGCCTTTGTGAAGTATGGCGAAATATTGTCGCGTGACATCAGAAGTCTTTGCATTGTAAGCTTTTTCAAAATTGTTATAATCATACTGATACGGAGTTGTGTCCATCATTTCGTCAGATACATATTTTTGATACATTTCATGCCATAGAGCATTTGTGCAGAAAACTAAGTCAACTTGTTCGCCGTGCAATAACAACACCTTCTTCAATAATTCATCATCGAAAGTGATAAACGTATCGTTTTGACGATGTTTATATGTGCGAAGCAGACCGGAAGAGTCATCGTGCATGGCAACCATATAAAATGAAGCAAGATTAAATGATGTGTTTTCGGTTTTTGAATTGCAAATATTGCGATTCTCTGAAAATATATTTTTTCCGGAAGAGGATGATAAAACTTGAATTTGCTGAGGTGGTATATCCTCTGAAGTAATAATTTCAGGTGTTCTGAACATTCCGCACTTATATTCACAATAGTTGACTGCTGAATTGTCATAATATTCTACCAGTTTTTTGAAACTATATAGTTCTCTGCCTTCTTTTTCCATCATATAGTTGTAAAAGGCGGCTGAAATCATGTCCATATTTGCAACAATACAGGAGCCTGCTCTTACACAAATCTCTAAGCACACATATTCTCCATCTTCCGAATATCCCATTGCATCGTTAGTAGGAGAAAGCCAAGAATATAAAGCGTTCTTCCGTAATGTACTCCCTAATGTGTTGAAACTTGATTTACTGCACAGTAAACCGTCGCTTAATATAGATGATAGACTTTCCCTTTTTGTAAAGTGGTAAATAAGTATTTCTTCGTTCATTTGTTCCCCATAGATTACTCGTAGTGTGTCCACATACTCAAAACTTTGATAATGCCTTCATAAAGTTCGCCACCCAAGTCTTTTAACCCGTCTGTATTTGGCAAGACCTGATAGACGAAACGATGTTGCTTATTAAGCCTGCGAGAATATGCACCTTTCAAATCGCCTTTTAGTTTTTCAAATGACTGTGATGGCTCATAAGGCTCTTTTTCAATAGTGTCTATTATCTCATCAGCTTTAGGCTTCAACCCTGCTTGTCTGACTTTTGCACCATCTTTTTTAGCTTGCTTTGTGAACTTGACATCATACATCGTCCCATACCTCAGAGCGTGATACACACTCAGACAGAGGCGTATTCATTCCTGCAATAATTTTCTCTTTCACTCCGGGCATTGATGATAAATACTCGGTATCATCATCATACATTCCTATGCTGAATTTTTGAAACGATATGAACTGTATAATACTTTCGACAACGTCCTCGGGAAGCAGGTCAATCTGAGTTTTCACATAATCACGACCAGACATATTATCACGCCCTTTCTTGTTTGAGTCCTATTTTAACATATCTTATCTTTTTTTGCGATATTTTTAAGAAAACTGAACGTAAAATTTTTGTGTGCAACTGACGTGATTGTAATTAAGCGGTTAAGGTCAAGTGTGCCTTAACCGCTTCGCCCCATTATACTCACTTACCGTTGTCAAGTTCCGATAGTATTTTGCCTCATAGCCAGAGCGAACGGCATTTTTGCATGGCAAAATCTGCATCTCCACCTGACAAGGCAATTGCCGTGCGAATATGTTTGAAAATAAACGACAGCTACATCATCTATGAGTGTAGCTGTTCCTTTGCAAGTCAAACCTGTGGTTTTTGTTTTATTCGTACAAAATTCGTACATTTGCGGTTTCATTTTTGCGGAACACGTTGCAATTACTAGCGCTTCGAGAAATTTGGTGGGAGGTAGTGGATTTGAACCACTGAAGTCACTGACAGCAGATTTACAGTCTGCCCCCTTTGGCCACTTGGGTAACCTCCCATATATGAGCTTTTGGAGCTGGTGGACGGACTCGAACCCCCGACCTGCTGATTACAAATCAGCTGCTCTACCAACTGAGCTACACCAGCGTATTTGCTTTGTAATTACAATGCTATTATAATCTGGACCGCCTGATTATTTAGAAACTGAATACCTGATTTATCGTTGCTGCTTGATTTCTGAATCCCCAGCTTTGGTAATATACACCATTTTTTTATCTATGTCAACATCTTTCCGAGTGTAATTACACGTACCAGTCTTTTACGTTTAGCTTCAGCTTATCTGCAACAGTCTTTATGCTGTAGAGCAAACCTGCGAGTTCAGCACCTGCGGCTTTGCGGTCTTCCGGGGTGTTCTCCTTATCTTCTATTACGGCGCTTAGTTCGTCTGCCTTGTCAATTAAAATGTCCAGGGCTTCCTTGAGCTTAGAAATAGGAAAAGTGTTTTTCATGTCGTCGAAGAAAATAAGAGGGCAGTGTTTAGCACGTTCTTTGCTGTTGAGGGTGTGGCGCAGTTCCTTGTTGAGCGCACATACTCCGCTGAGCTTGTTGCTGGCAATAAGTAGCGGGCATTTATCACACGATTTGGGTTTTGGGAAAGAAAAAGCGGCAAACATAAAAAATCTCCTCTTTAATTTCTTGAAAGCATTATATCAGAGTCAGAAATTTTTAGCAATGGAAAATATGACATGAAAAATATGACAGCAGATAAAAGATTACAAGTCACATTTCCGTTGCTTCCCGCAGATGATAGGCAATTTGCTACGCTTTTTTGCGAGCCAGAGAGCATTGCGCCACTGTTCTCGCAAAAAAGACTCCGCAAACAGCCCATCATCTGCTAGACTGTGACTTGTGATGATAAAAGTTAGGTTGGTATTTAACGTATTGTTTGCGAAAGTTATCATTGACACAGGCGAAACCTTGACTATAATTATAGACAGAGCAAAAGTGCAAAATTTAATCTTAATTTTACCGTGCGATGGGTGAGCTTACCATGATAGTTTAATATTAACATTATGAGGGGGACCGTATAACATGAAAAATTTTGATGCGAAAGCGGCTGTTGAATCGAATTTCCCAAAGTACAAAGCAGATTTAGCCGGACTTGTTTCGGCAAACAGCAAAAACGCACCCGCAAGCGGCAAAGCGCCGCTTGGCGAAGGGATACAGCAGGCTCTCGAAACAGCCTTGGACATTGCGGGAAAATGCGGACTCAAAACGACAATAGACCCCGAGGGGTATTACGGATACGCCGAAATCGGCGAGGGTAAGGAGCTGTTTGGTGTGCTCGGACACTTAGATGTGGTTCCGGCAGACGATGTGGAATCGTGGAACACACCACCGTTTGAGCTTACCGAAAAGGATGGAAAGCTGTTCGGGCGCGGAGTCATTGACGACAAAGGCCCCATGCTTGCCGCTTTATATGCACTGAAAATATTGCTCGATAACGGAGCAAAGCTGAACAGGCGTGTACGCTTTATATTCTGCACAGATGAAGAATCCCTTTGGCGCGGTGTCAAACGATATATCGAGAAAGAGGAGCACCCAACGCAGGGGTTCACGCCGGATGCAGATTTTCCGCTATTATATGCGGAAAAAGGTCTGGTGGAATATAACCTCATCGCAAATGATGCGGAGGCGATAGACTTCACGGGCGGCAGTGCGCTCAATGCTGTGCCTGCAAAGGCAAGTGTGCCATACACGGACGAAATCGCTGCAGCAATGGACTCTCTCGGCTATGAGTACACAAAAGATGCCGATAGACTTATTGCAAAAGGCAAAGCGGCTCACGCAATGGTGCCAGAGAAAGGCGTTAATGCAATCCTTCGCTTAACCGAAGCGGCTTTAAAAACCGGAGAGACGGGCAGTATGCTGAAATTCTTGACTGAAAAGGCAAACGACCCATTTGGAAAGAGCATATTCGGCGATGTGTCCGATTCTGTATCGGGACAACTAAAATTCAATGTGGGTCTCGTTAACTTCAAACCGGGCAAGCAAACAATCGGCGTGGACATCCGTTTTCCCGTGACCTATGAAAAGGAAAAAGTGGATAAAGCGCTGGAAAAAGCCGCAGAGCCATATGGTGTGCGTGTAGAGCAGTTTGATTATCTGCGCCCTGTATACATTGATGTGAACACACCGCTTGTCAAAATGTTTATGCAAGCGTACAGGGAAGTGACAGGTGATATGAAAACCGAACCTATATCTACGGGCGGTGCGACATTTGCGCGTAGTATGGAGAACATTATAGCATTTGGCGCACTGCTGCCGGGAGCAGAAAAGTCCGAGCATCAGCCCAACGAGCATGTTGCCGTTGCCGACATCAAAAAAGCGATGGAGATATACATCAGGGCTTTTCAGCTTTTGGTAGTCAAGGCATAGTATTAATTTGGTTGAGGTGACAGATTTTGGAAAATGCACAGAAAAAGAAACAGTTTAAGATGCCGAGCGCATACGTTATAATGTTTATTGCACTATTAGTAGTCGTGGTGCTCACATATTTTATACCTGTATCTGTACGTGATGCGGTCACGGGGGAAGTGACCTTTAATGCGATGCAGGATGCCGAGGGTGACATTATTAGTGATGTAGGTCCGCAGCCGAGTGGTCTTTGGGATATTCTGATGGCTCCTGTTCAAGGCTTTCAGGATGCCAGTGCTGTGGGAATCGCGCTACTCATAGCGGGTGGATTTTTAAATGTTATGAGCAAAACAGGCGGTCTCGAGGCAGGTATAGGTAAAATGCTAAATAAGCTCAAGGGCAGTGTGCTAATTGCGCTTATGACTCTTGTTAGTGCGCTCATGGGTACAGTGTTCGGCTTCTGGGAAGAGATTCTGGCGTTTTCACTTGTTGTTGTGCCGATGTTTGTGCTTGCGGGTTATGATGTCATGATGGGGCTGTCTGTGCTGTTCATAGGCGCTACCGTGGGGAATATGGCTTCGGTGGTTAACCCGTTTGCTACTGGAGCGGCTGTAGCGGCAATCGGGAATCCTGATATGACAATGGGTTCAGGCATTGTGCTGCGAATCGTGCTGTTTGTTGTACTATACATTATTGCTGCTGTTATGCTGATGAAATATGGAGCAAAGATTAGGGCGCACCCGGAAAAATCAGCACTCTATGGTGTTGAGGGTGTTCGGGCAAGTGCGGACGGTAATACCAAAGAAGTGCCGGAAATGACACCTAGACGTATGGCTTCGACTGTTTTGTTTGTTGTTATGATTTTAGTTTTGATTGTCGGCTATGTGCCGTGGACGGATATCGGCGGTGAGGCATTGGGAGATATTGTAAATGCGCCTTTTACCGGTATTGCTATGATTCCGTTTATCGGTGATGTATTTGGTGCAGGGAATGTTACGCCGCTGGGCTCTTGGGGCTTTAACGAGTTTTCTCTTTTGTTTTTTATCGGCTCTCTCGTTCTAATGCTTATTAATCGCATAAAGATTGACGATTTCCTGACAGATTTTATCAGTGGTGCAAAGGATTTGCTTGGCGTGGTTTTGGTTCTGGCTATTGCGCGCGGTATTGCGATTGTTATGGGTAGTTCTACGGAGGGTATGTCGGTTACCCTTGTTTACTGGATTTCAAATGCTTTGCAAAATGTGCCTATCTGGACGTTTGCACCGTTTACTATCCTTGCGTTTTTGCTCATTGGTCTTGCGCTTCAATCGACCAGTGGTGTTGCGGGTATTTCAATGCCTATACTGGGTGCGGTGGTTGCTGCTTTGTTCTCCGGTCACGCAATTGGCACTGTCGGTGGCGGCGTGATTCTGATAAGTGCGTTTACTATAGGTCTTAACTTCACAAGTTTGCTTTATCCCGGCGCAACGAACCTCGGTACGATTGAGTTATATAATGTGCCGTATAATCACTATTTGAAGTTCATGCTCAAGTTTGCATTGCCTTTACTGCTTGCTGCGACGGTGTTGCTGGCTCTGGCAGCTGCAATCGGTTTTGTTTTCTGAGCACACCACTTCAATCCAAATGCCAATTATCTGATATAATGTGACCACCACTAAATGTATAAGGAGAGATTCATGCACGAAGGGTTAAGCGGTAATAATAAGCCCGATAGTGACAATTTAATAGCATATTTATTTGCATTGACTGCCGCGTTGTTCCTTTTAATTGCAAGGTTTGCTTTGTTTTACTATCAGTCACACGACTATATTCAATTTCTGAGCGTATGGGTGAATGAATATAGAGGGATGTCCTTTTGGGAAGCGCTCGGTACTAATGTCGGTAATTACAATCCTCCGTATATGTACTTGCTGAACATAATAGCCAGAATTGATTTTTCTGACTTGTATCTCATCAAAGCAGTATCGGTGATTTTCGATTTTCTGCTTGCATATTTTGCCATGAAGATTGTTTCGCTCAGGACAGAGAGTGTGAATATCCGGATTTTTGCGTTTATCGCAACTCTTGCCATTCCGACTGTTTTGCTCAATTCGGCTATGTGGGGTCAGTGTGATTCTATATATTCCGCTTTTGCTCTTGGTGCTCTGTACTTTTCCCTCAGAGGCAAAAGCAAGACAGCTTATGCTTTTATGGCACTGGCTCTCGGGTTTAAATTGCAAGCTGCATTTTTGTTTCCGATTTTCATTGTGTGCATCTTGACTAATAAGATTAGGTTCAGAGATTGTTATATGTTTTTTGCGGTCTATCTTGCTCTGATGCTGCCCGCTATAATCGCCGGTATGCCGCTTTCTGATTCTTTATTTATGTACCTTACCCAAGTAGATTCTTTTCACTTTATTACATTAAACGCCATGAATATTTGGCAGCTTGTCGGACATGTGTATTTTCCCGCATTTAGAATCGTTGGGTTCGCTATTTGCGCACTTGCCGTTCTCTCGCTTTTATATTTTGCATTTGTCCATAGAGAGAGGTTTTTGCACACTGCTGATTATGTCCGTCTGGCTTTTGTATTCGCTGCGGTTGCGCCGTTTTTGCTGCCACAGATGCATGACAGGTTCTTTTATATGGCGGACGTGTTATCGCTTTTAGTATTTTTCTATGACAAACGTCGGTGGTATGTTCCGGTCATAACTATTTTCTGCTCATATGTGGCATATGTGTTTTTCCTGATGAACTGGGAGATTTTGATTGAGTTTAGATTCCTTGCTATAGCGATGGGTTTGGTTATAATTTTGGTTTTGAGAGACTTGGTACTTTCGATGAAGAACAATACGGAGGTTTTAATTAATGACACTATATGATGAACTAAAGGCAAGAGGGCTGATTGCTCAGGTTACCAATGAAGATGAAATAAGCACGATGATAAATGCAGGTAAAGCTACGTTTTATATCGGCTTTGACCCTACTGCCGATTCTCTGCACGTTGGTCACTTCATGGCGCTTTCTTTTATGAAGAGATTGCAAATGGCGGGGAATAGACCTATTGCTCTTGTGGGCGGGGGAACGGGCGTAGTTGGCGACCCAACGGGCAGATCTGACCTGCGGGATATGATGACTATGGAGACTATTGAGCACAATTGTGACTGCATGAAAAAGCAGATGGAAAAGTTCATCGATTTTTCCGGCGGAAAAGCTCTCATGGTTAACAATGCCGACTGGCTTCTCAATCTCAATTACTTAGAGTTTTTGCGTGAATACGGCGGTCACTTTTCGGTAAACCGTATGCTCGCAGCAGAGTGTTATAAGAGTCGCATGGAGAAGGGGTTGAGCTTTCTCGAATTTAACTACATGATTTTGCAGAGCTACGATTTTTATGAGCTTTATAAGCGTTATGGCTGCAATATGCAGTTTGGCGGTGACGACCAGTGGTCAAATATGCTTGCGGGTACTGAGCTTATTCGCAGAAAACTTGGGGAGGATTCCCATGCTTTGACGATTACTCTTTTGCTCAACTCCGAGGGTGATAAAATGGGTAAGACTGCAAGGGGTACTGTATGGCTTGACCCTGAGAAGACCAGTCCCTATGATTTTTATCAGTACTGGAGAAATGTCGCCGATGCTGATGTTATCAACTGTCTCAAGCTACTCACTTTTCTACCTATGGACCTAATTTGGGAGATGGACGTCTGGAGAGGTGAAAAGCTGAACAGTGCGAAAGAGACACTGGCTTTTGAGTTGACGGCTCTGGTCCACGGCATGGATGTTGCCGAGCAGGTACATGATACTTCCAAGAAACTATTCGCATCAGGCGATGCCGCAGAGATGCCATCTATCGAGCTTACTCAAAGTGATTTTGAGGATGAAACCATTGATATTCTTACACTTTTGGTCAAGTCAGGTCTTTGCCCTTCAAAGGCTGAGGCAAGGCGTAATGTTGATCAGGGTGGTGTGAAGGTTGACGGTCATCCTGTATCGTCAATAACCAGAAAATTTGTTATTTCCTCATGCAAAGGGGACGGATTAGTAATACGGCGCGGCAAAAAAAGCTATTGCCGCGTGGTTGTGAAATAAAATGCATTGTGCCTTTTGACAAACTATCGTTACAAGTCACAGTCTAGCAGATGATGGGCAGTTTGCGGAGTCTTTTTTGCGAGAACACTGGCGACAAGACCATTGGCTCGCAAAAAGCGGAGTAAATTGCCCATTATCTGCGGGAAGCAGCGAAAGTGTGCCTTGAAACAACCCATCCTGCTAACATCAGCTAGATATGCTCGAAACCTTGACAAATACATACAATATGTGGTATAATTGCACAGATTGTGTCCCTGTCATTTATTGCTTTTTTGTGATTAGCGGAAGGAACGGTTGTGCGGTGCATATCTTAAAGAGTAAACCCAAATTTGGTAAAAATACGGGTCTTACGCTCAATGAGCTGCTTGTAGTTTTAGTTGTGATTGCGGTTTCCGCTGCGGTTGCAATTCCTGCTATGATTGGCTTTATTCGTCATGGGCAGCAGGTAAACCGCATGAATGTCGCCAGAACGCTTTATGTCGCAATGCAAGGACAGCTCACGAGGGCGGTTGCAGAAGGGAATTTGCGCGTTGTGCTGACCGATGGGTTTTATCATCGTGATGCTGCGGGTGAACTTCTGCTTGACGAAGATTATTTCGAGCTGATTGCGGACGACTCTGCCAATGAGTATTTTGGACGTGTCGCTCACAGGCTCGGTGATTATTTCCCCGACGAGGATGAAGAGAACGAAGACTATGTATTTTTCATAAGCAAGCCTGCTGGATTTATCAGAAACGCTCCCGGCGGTGCGGGCGACACGCCTGTTGATAAGTTTTACGATTTGCTTAGTGAAGTGATAATTGACACCGATATATTAAATGATGCCATCTTGATGGAGTTTAACATCAGGACGGGCGTAGTCATGTCTATTTTCTACGGAGACCATAATCCAATGTGGTTTCAGCCGGGGCCTCGCGCAAACAGCAGACATTTTGTATACGACGTCGATAACGATATTGACAACGTAATTGGCAGCAGGGGAATGGATGATGGTGGTTACGCTTTTGCATCCGGGCGCAGACAGGGATACTTTGGCGTGAATTATACGGGCGAAGTCCCGCCGCTTCCCCTTGACGATATCGTCAGGATTTTTGACGGCATGGATTTTGACGACGAGCTGGGGTATGGGCATGGCCTGAATGTAGGCATATCGGGGGATAGAAGGATAAATATACTCTTTGCCGAGTTTCTGCTAATACGCCCGCTTGCAGACGGCGACGGGCGCATCTTGGCAATCTTTGACGATTATGATGGCGCTGAGCTTATAACAATGCCTGACCCATTCTCGCAAATGCAGTCAGATTTTGTGGCAGCGCTGACACACAGCCACACAGGCAATAACCACGCTTTCTATAGTGATGATACCGAGTTCACGCTAAACCAGTTCGGCATAAATGTCGCAGGTTTGTTTAGCCGCTACATATGGGTACTTGATTACATCGAAGGCAACACATTCTTCGAGCAGCTTAACAACATCGCCGTAAAGTATGGCGCTTACATAGACGAACCTTTGAACTTACGTGCGAGAGTGAGTGAAAGCGGCAGTGCAAGCACCGATTCGTTCATGCTTGCAAACGCACATTTTGGCACAAAGCTTCTCGATGGTGATTTTGAAATACGCTCTGTCAGGCATTTAAACAATGTGCGATATTTCCCGAATGAAAACTTTGTCCAGACAGCGCATATAGATATGGACACGCTTGAACCTATTTTCCCGACTTTGCTCAATTTTTCAAACTTCATGCCAATCGGGCTGCTTTATGGCGGTGCAATTGCTCCGTTTACCGGAACCTATAACGCCGTGCGCGGCGATTATTCGCAATGGCGGATTGACAATCTCGTTATAGATGCTGACAGTACTTCGCTACCTGCGGGATTTGCAGCACCAAGCAATGTGGGATTGTTCTCTGAGATAAGCGGCATTGCTCCGGACGGCTCAAACACCGAGGGTACAGTAGTCGGAATTTCGCTGTTCGGCGCGGAAATACGCGCTCCGGCAGCGGACAATGTGGGTGCCATTGCCGGCACTCTGCGCGGCGGCGGCACAATCGCCCGCAGCAACAGTTTTTCAAATGTGACAGGCGGTGTAGGCAATACGGGCGGTCTCGTTGGTCGCATAGATTCAGGCGGCGTGTTGACCTATTCGTTCAATACCGGATTTTTCAATACACACCCGCGTGAAAATATGCCGATTGAGGACTCAACCGCTACTGAAAACGGGCTTGGCTCGGTTTTAGCAGGACTTCTCGGATACGGAGGCGGGACAGCTTTCGGCAACGTGAATATCGGCGGTCTTGTCGGCAGTAATGCCGGGACAATACGCATGAGCTTTAATAATGCAAGAGTGAATATATATAACGTGGAGCTTTCGGACGAGCCATGGTGGTTTTCGATTAATCCCACGTATATTCACATAACTAGTCCGGAAGCGACATTTTTAGGCGGCATTGTGGGTGAAAACTCGGGCACGATTGCAAACACATATGCTACCAACTTTGTCGCCATGTATCAAAGCGGCAACTCCGGCGGCATAACAGGCAGAAACTTCGGTGCGGGCAATATTATCAATTCACATTTTATAACAAACGGTCATACGGGCAGCGGACTCATTGCCAAGGAAGACTTGATGCATCTTAGCCTAACCGCTCTGCCGCCGGGTTTATTACAGCAACCTGTCGGATTTGTGTCCGATCAAAATGCAAGAGCAGAGTATCTATCTGAAGCAAGCGCTCATTTCCCTAAGAACATATTTGATAGATATCCCTACCCACGACTTGCCAACAACAATCCCTTTGCAGATATACAGTATTATTTTGATGAGGGTTTGCTATCGCAGTTTTGGGGCTGGGAGGATATTGATGCCGGCGGCGAATTTTGGCTTGTATACTTTGAACTATACAGCAACGGCACATATGGTCTATGGCCAAACACTGAGATACCCGGAGCAGAGCCTTTAAGAAACGATTTACCTATTCGGGAAGCAGGGTATATGCTTATTGCTATAGCAGAGGGGGGATCGGTTCCGGCTAGTTTCCAGCTGTATGTTCGCCCGGGGAATATAGCTACGACTGTGCCGTGGAATGACTCGCACCGCTACGTAAACCTTATTACCGAAAATAACATTGTTTTCTCGGAGGGCGGGTTAAACCTTGCCGGAACAGACGAACTCGGAGCATTTTATCACAAGCTGGATTTGGCGGCTCTTGAAAATCTCATGGGCACTAACAGAAACATACCGCTCAGATTTGCCACGTCAAATGATTTAATTCCGTCAGACCCGAGCGATATTGATGCTGATGAGCTGAGTTTGGCAGAGGGCTTTGTGCATCCGTTGTTTGCAAGGGCGTTGCTCGTCACCGATGATATCACTGCTTTTAACTACGCAGTTATCGGAGGCGACGGATTAACGCACAATCTTCCGGTCTATGAAATTCGCACGCCATGGCAGATGCAGAATATTGACCGTGTAAACACAGGCACGGAAGCGACATGGATTCCACCCACACCGGGAGGCGGAGTTGCAATACCGCCGCCTATACCTCCCGGTGATGCCACTTATGCAAATATGGGAACCATAAGCAAAGGAGTTACTTGGGGCACAACAAATATTGGCGGAACCCCTATAGGTGTTGGTTCTGCACCGGCTGTACCTGTCGAAATCAGAGTCTCAGCAGTTTTGCAAAACACAAATCCTCCCGGCTCTGTTACAGAGTCTTTATCCGGGAATAGAACAATTAATGCGAGTGAACTAAATGCCTCAACAAATCGTGTCACGCTTTCCAATGGTTATATCACTTTGGTCGGCGATTTCTCAGGCATCAACATTCAACATTCCGGTTGGGGTTCATTGACACTTGGTTCTGACAGCGTACCATTTGTTTCTCGAAACCCTGGGGGTAGCCCTGCGTACATTCATTCAGCCGTTCCTCTTTATATCCATGTTTCAAATGGAATGATATTGGATAATGCAGTAATTGCTAATTCCGCAGGTGCGAACATGACATTCACGAGTGCAAATTATTCCGGTACAGGGATAACAGCGACAATGAATGCAATATTTTATTCCACAAGCTCTATCAGCGGGCATATAGCGGTTGCAAACTGGAATGCAAATACGCTCCCGCAATTTTACACAGCTAACGAACTTAGAACACTTACAATGACGGGCAGCGCACATATGAGCGGTGTGTTTTATGCACGTGGTTTAGCGAATATTGTGTTTCCGGGCGTTACGCGTTTTAGTGGTCTTATTTACAGTGCTACCAACGATATAATTTTAGGCAGTAATCTCACCTCGGGCGAAACAATTCCGATTACAAACATAGATATAATCCCCACGCTACCCGGAACAGGTGTACTTGATCCGGCTGTTGAAGCGTACTTAGCAGATAGAGGCTGGCAGTTCCCTGATGGGGGAATCAATGGCGGCGGAGAGGACGGCAGATGGGAGCTTGGAACGCCGGCTCTTGCGTTTAGGCAAACGCGGAACATCAGTTTTAGAACTCCGTTTACCGCAAGCTTTGGTCTTCCTGCTACAAGTCCCGTTGGTGATAGGCGTGTTCCCGCTTTGGCTGCGGGTATAGACGGGACTACTCCAAGAACGCCGAGAAATGCAATTATCGGCGGCGATGCCTACCAAACTGCATTTAGGGGTATATTCGACGGTGAGGGTAACTCGGTAAGTCATGTGGGCATCAATAATATTGCTGCAAACACCCATAGCGGTCTGTTTGCGGAAAATCACGGCACTATCCAATATCTCATAGTTCGCAACTCAACTATCGCGGGAGTTGCCGTTACAGGCGGCATTGCAGGTCGAAATATGGGCATTGTGCAGCGCAGCGGTGTTGAGCACTTCATCGGACTTACGGCTGTAGAAAGTCCCACGGGAAATGCTGTCGGCGGTATCGTCGGTGAGAACAACAACATAGTTCGCGATGTTTATTTCCTCTCTACAAACAGTCCGGCAGTACCGCCTGTTTCAAATAACGGCGGCGGCATAGTGGGAGAGAACAACGGTGAGGTGAGGCAGAGCTTCTTCCTTGCTCCGGCACCGAGAGCTTTAGATGCTCAGGATACGGATGTTACGTTGATGTATCCCATTGTGCGTGCGGGCGAGCCTGCTACCAGATATGGGAGGGAAGCCGGTTCTACAAATTGCGGTGAGGGTATACTCTGCAAATGTGAGCCTTGTGAGTGCAATAATTCTGGCGGCGGTGGTAATGGTGATAATGATGAATTCTTTGAGACTAACTTTTATCTTACAGGATTCAGGCATTCGCTCAATGAAGGGCAAAGCTGGCTATCTGTTTGGTATAACAGGATTAACGTGCTTCCGGAACTCGGATATGTGACCCGTATTGAGGGTGGTGGACAGGGATTCCCAACCAGATTTTTAACGACTCACGATCTTTCGTTTATTCAGTTTGCGCAACTGGGCAATTGGTTTCAGCCAACGTATATGGGTGGTTTTCCCTATCCTGTCATAAGGGGACTTCCGACTCCCGAGAGATGGCCGCTTGCGGACGCTCCGCCGCAACCGCGCCAAGTTGAAAGAGAAGAGCCTTGGATAGCTCAAACGCCTACAGGTTTGAGACCGCTTGCACCTGATTTTATAAACGGTGATTTCTCGGCGCCGCTCCTGCACAGGGTTGAAGTTGATCGGTTCTACACGCAGGAATTTATCAACAGCTCCATAGATGCAGGCATTTTACCCGCTGATTATTGGGTAAATGTTCCTAATTTCAGATATATGGATCCCGAATGGATAAGCATACACATGGAAGCAGTTGATGGATGGTTTACTCGACCGATTCCGATGAATTACAGCTTTTTTGATAACGCTGCAAGACCCCCCGTTGCCAACGGCAGAAATGACTACTTCTTCCCGGAAGCGACAACCGATTTTCCCGGCGGTGTTTTGCCACACTCTACTTTAATTGCAACCAGTTTTGTACCCACGGTTCCATCGCCTACAACCAATCTTCATAACCGTGCAACCATGGCGAGATGGCCTCTCATTGAGATGCAAGAGCCAAACGGTGTAGCGCAATTCATGAGAACCAATTTTGAAGGTCGCGCAAGACCCGGAAATACTATCGATGCAAATAATCCGTCAACCGCAGCAATTACAAGCGCGGCAACGGCTACTTATGCAAACACCTTACGTTTTAGAAGGGATGACATTAATGCTGTTTACGAAGCGCAGCTTACGGCTAACGCCCCATACAGATATGTTGAGCTTAACTCCCAAATTGCAGGAACGCTGTATCAGGTGCTGCCGTCAACACCGGGTTCGCAGTTTTTCTATTCATTTTATCATGCTACAAACGCATATCCGGGAACATGGCCGGATTGGCTTACTCCGCCGACAGCAGCGGGTGACAGACTGAGTTTCTTCTTATCACCGTGGAGCGAAGGTGCTGCGGGCAATCCGCAGATTGTCAGAGATGCGGCACATGCGGCGTTGCGTGACGGACAGCTTGTAATGATTCGCCCGGCGCAATCTCCGCGCTCAGCTCCTACAGGGCTTGCTACAGATGCGCTTACAACAGCGGTAGACGGTGGTATTCGCAATACCACCTCTATAGTAAATCCTGCCGCATGGAACACTGTCGCCTACGGTGCATCAACCCAGGCAGCACCAACGGCAAACAACAGCGGCGGCCCGTTCGATTTGAGTTTCCACAGGGGCAAGTATTATATGCAGCTTGACGGCAGACGTGTGAGGCAGGATATTCCGACAGGGACAGTATTTTTGTACGATGTTTGGATAGGTGATACAACAACCACGGCCGGCAATGGCGGCAGCAGAGCAGGTGTCGGCATAACATTTTGGTCAACTACGAGCTATTCCATCGGCACAATAGGTGCAACGTCAATACCTTCAGCCGGAATCACCCGTGCAACATTCGATGCAGGTGCGTATGCTTGGCTGACTGCGGCGAGAAACAACGTAATCGGATTTTGGGATATCAGCTACGGCTGGAAACATTTTTACGGCGAATACACAGTGCCTGCGGGGCAAACATGGACTGAGTTTGCATTTCAGTCAAACACAGGGCCCACACGCGTGGTCACAGGCAACTATCTTGACGGCGTTACATTCAGGTCTCCCGCATTTATAAGTGTTGACCAATTCGTCAGGGATGTACACGGCAGTTCGGTATCATTTGTAAGACCGGGCGAGTCGCTGACTGTTGAAATGAACCTCCAAAACTGGGGCGAAGTGGCGGCTGACAACATAGTTTTAAGAAACCAGCTTGTACCTTTCACGGAGTATATTGAGTATTTAGGAAATGTTCGTGTAAATGGTTCACCTGTGGGGACTGTCGGTGCAACGGCGATGTTCACAGATGGCGTAGTTGAAGTGCGTCTCCCGGCTGCTATGCGGCTCGACACAAACGAAAGACTGCAAGTGACTTTCGACATCCGTGTGCGGACACATGTAGACAGACCCGGTCTTGACCCGGGTTCGGTAGATACATTGCTCTATGAATTTTTGTTACAGTCTGTTGTAACTTATTATCAGGACAATACAAGTAACTTAACCGCTTTCACAAGTGCGTTGCCTACAAATAGCGGTTATTCGAGAGCACACACGAATTCCTCAGAAGTGTCTATTGTGCATATAGATCCTATAAGCCTAGAAAAAACTGTTGAATCTGTATCGCACACAGGCACAGAGCCGGATCCTTTGATTGACGGGCCTTTTAGAGTGACATTACGTGTTGAAGACACGTTGGGCGGAGATAACAATATAACCACCAGAGGTATAATTACCGATATTATACCCGCAGGGTTCAGGCTTACAAGTTTTGAGGGCAGGGCAATATCCGGAAACACAACGTTTTGTCTTGACGGAAGACAGGTCACAATCGCCGGAAATCCTGACGGAACAACGCGCCTCACTATTTGGGACGTAAACTTGGGTGAGGCGGCACGGTCGCTGGAGTTCACTTATGAGATGGAGTTTACAGGCACTCAGGGAAGACGTTATGGGGTCGCAAATGTGCATATTGCAGCTACTTACGTGTATGTGTACAGAGCTGATTCTGCTCCGGAGCCGCTATATGTAATGCTGAATTTCCCACAGAGTGTGGTTGGCATAAGTGTGAGAACTACGCCTGACATATTTACTGTAAGCAATGTTGGGACGACTTCTTTGCCGATTACTGCTAATGATAATTTTGCTGACAGGATGCTCGATAGCGGTTATGATGTAATTCCGACGGTTGTATTTACCGATGATGCAGGTGTGCCGCTGCCTACTGCTCTTCCGCCGGGCACTTCACAAATAAATGTAACTATTGCCGAGCAGGATATGATACTCAGAATCATCGGCGGCAATCAGCAACTTTCGAGCTATTACTTCACGGCAACGATCCTCAGTGGCGGCACATGGCCGCTGGAGATTACACCTGCTTCGGGTGCAAGCGGTACGTTCACATTGTTTTATCGGATTATGCTAAATGCAACGCTGGTTGGCGGGACTCCCGAAAGTTTTGACCTTTCCTCGCCGCGCACTTCGGTAACAATCACGATTTTGCCGGGTGCATTAGGTGCGAGTATTGAACTTTATGATTTTGGCGATTACCTTGATGGCTGCTTATGCTTAGATTGCGATGAAAATTGTGAATGTGAATTTTGTCCCTATAGTATCGATGAAAACGGCGATGTTTGCGATTGTGATTATGATGTTTGTATGTGTACCGACTGCGGTTGTTCCGCTTCTACCGATGCGGTCAGCGATGATGCTGCCAATGCAGAAGGAGATGGTGCGGGCGGTAGTGATACAAACGGCACCGGCGCAAATAGTAGCGGCACAAACGGTAATGATACTGACAGCAACGGTGCAAATGGGAATGGCAATCGCGCAAATGGTAACAACGCGAGTGATGATGTTGGTGCTAATGTTGATGTCAGCGATGTCTTAATAGTGACCGGATTTGCTTTTGGCGGCGGTTTTGGTATCAGCCGTATCAGAAAGCTTAAGTTAGCCATGAGACGGCTCAATGGACGGACTGCGCACAAGATAAATATACATAACGAGCGAAAACAGGGGAGGTGAGCGGCTATGTTAAGCAGGTTAAAAACTGTTCTCAAAAATGAATCGGGCGTGTCGCTCCTGTTTGTGCTCGGGGTGCTTATGATGCTTCTTGCTGCGGGTGCAGCTGTTCTGGCTGCGGCGATGGGGAATGTCGGGATCAATGTCAGGCAGGAAAGGCACAATAGGGCAATGCTGCTCACTGATTCGATTCATAGAAACATTCAGTATAGCCTGAGTAAGACAGGTGTACCTACAGATGAGTTTGAAAGTTCGCTCTCGGGGCAAATCGCTTTGCTGATTTATGAGAGTAGTTGCGACTGTGCCGTGCCTTGCGCATGTGTAGACTGCATTTGCATGAGCGGTGTTATGGAGGATATTATGCTCTCTGTCGATATTGCGGAGATTGCTTATGATTTGCCTGATGAGATATTGCTTTCTTTCCCTTATGCAAGTGTCACTATTACACCGTTTGTGCCTGAAATGCCGGAGCTGTCTATTGACGAAAGACCAAGAACTGCTTTGCTGAGTGCCACAATGGTTGTGGAGTTTACGCTTTATGTAGATGCCGGTACTGACGGTAACAGGATTATCACTTCTCGGGCGGTTTATATGTATTCGGGCGGCGTTTTGGTATGGTTTCCTGATTCTTTAGGTGATTTAGATTTGGATGAGAGAAATTTTTCTGAGCAAGGTGTTTGGGAAATGGTGAGTTTTGAGATTATAGAAAGCGAAGTCTACTGACCGCTACGGTTTACATAACACTTTGTTTTTAAGTAGTCAGACGGCGAAGCTTGCAAACATGAATAGAATATTTCGATATAGTGGAATTACACGTAAAGGGAGTAAAAACAGTAATGCATAAACGCAAATCATTATCTTCGAGAGCGCAAAATGTGCTTCGGGCAAAGTTAATAAAGCAGCGGATGCATGGCTCGTTTCGGGGTATTGCTGATGTTATCAAGCCTGATAGGGGTGAGTCTCTCATGGAGGTTATTGTCAGCATTTTGATTTTTACTATTCTTTTGACCACTGCGGTGGCAATTATCAGGTCGTCTTTGGTGATAACGGGCAACATGATTGCCGATGCTACGGCTGCGCAGCACAGTGTGAACGAGTTTATTTTAGATGATGCCGGACTTAGCGAGTCGGGTGAGATTAATTTTTCTTTTTATGACTCTGGCGGCACTGCGTTTTTTTCTTCCCATACTGTCGATTTTGCTCATGAAAATGGAATTTTAGTTTTCCGTCCTCAGGATGGAGGTGGGCCGTGATTAGAGTTTTTAGGGTTTTAAAGTCAAATCGCGGATTGTCGCTCATGGAGCTGCTGGTCGCAGGGCTTATGTTTGCTATGCTGGCTGCTACTGTTATTATGGTTATTTCTCCTATTATGATGGCGTTTTCTCGGGCAAACAGTTTAGCCGAGTACAATACAGTGCTCGACAGTGTGGGGAATGTCATTGTAAGTGATTTTGCGGGTGCTAGGTCTATTTCTTCTTCCGGTGTGGATGAGTTGGTTTTTTCTACAGATTCGGGGAGTGTTGAATTTTCTGTTGTAAATGGGTACTTGCATCGCCGTTTCGGGACTGCTCCGTCGGCTCCCGTTTTTCCGGCAGGGTTTTATGATGGCAAGACGATTTCGTTTGATGTCAGCGGTGATGAGTTAGCTGGTTTTGAAATCACAGTAACGGTCATACCATCAGGCAGACCGGGCAGCGCTACCGCCGAAATCACCCGCAATTTCGCCATCAGACCTCTAATGCTGGGATAGACAAGTATTGCAATTCACGAGAGCTGGGCTGTTAAGGTGTGTGAAATATTTTTTTCGGCGGAACAATGGCGACAAGACCGTTGGCCGCCGAAAAAATATATTTTACGCACCTTAACAGCTGCTTGTGGGTGATGGTGATGATGCGGCTACGAAATTACGTACATTAGCTCAAATGTCACTGAGTGTGTGCTTTGGGCGGGGCTGACTGTGGATATTGAGTAGCTTAGATTTGTGATTCTCATGAAATTTTTGTTGTAAACTTCGTCTACCAAATTTTGCAGCGAGTCAAGGCTGCCTATAAGGTTCATCGTTACGGTCACAACTGCGAAAAATTCGGGTTCACCGATTGCTGCCGGGACGTTCGGTCTTACTATATTTAGCAGTGTCGGGCTGAGGTTATGCCTTGTAATCAGATTCGTCATGAGTACGTCAATGTCTTCGTTTGGAACAAGCTCAGGGTAAGCTTCTCTTACTTGACTCAGGCGTTCCTTTGCCGCTTCGTTTGAACTTCGGATAAGCGGCAGGTTTGCTATGTCCATCTCTACGCTGAAGCGTTGATCTTCAAGGGTTTGCAAATCTGCTGCGGCATCTGTGTAACGGGAGTATAGCGGGAATATGACAAATTGCACGACTACATAGAAAATTACGAGCAGTAATGCTGAAAACAGCAATATTTTCTCTCGTTTGGTAATTTTTTGCATCATCAGTCACTCACCTCAGCTCTCCAGTTATTTTTTACAACTTCTATAGTGAATACAAATTCTTCGGCAGGGGTGATTCTGTAGCCTGTATAGTAGACTTCAGCGATAATAGTTTCGCGTCGCAGACGTTCTACAAAACTTGATGCATCGTGCAAATCATGTGCTGAGGATGAGACACTTAAAATGCCGTTATTTGAGTTAAAGCTGAGACTCAAAATACTGATGCTCGGTCTGCCGACTCTTTCGATGGTGGATATTAGTTCTTTGCTGACTTGCGGCAGTGCTTCTGTGTTTTGAATTTGGTTATTTGCAACGCCGTATAAGGCACTTGTCTGTGCTGTTTCGGCATTTAATATTTCTATTTCATATCTGGATTCGACGGTTTCTTGAGAGTATAAGAAGTCGTGTATATCGGCAATATCGTTTTCGACCATGTGTACCCGAAACAGCAAAAATGCCACTGTCAGTGCAAGCAGCAATATGAAAGTTGCGGCGATGGGGATGTAGCGGTTTTTCGGGCGGTCTTGCTTTTTTTCTTTTTTCTGCATTTTCATGCTGTGAAGCAGGTCGGTTTCTGAGTCGGGCATTATTGCGTTTAGAAATGTAAAATAGGCATCGGGCGGTAATTTGTCTGCGCCGTGTGTTTTTGTAGATAAATCAAGGGCACTAAAGTGGATTTCAGGGTAGTCGCCCCTTGATGATACCGCACTGACTTCCGCATCGCTTACTCCAAGGTAATAGCTATGGGTTATCTCGGGGAAGTTCTGTGATCTGTTAAACGAGATGATTCCGAAAAGTCCGTCTAATATGCTTTGGGCAGATGATCCTGTGGCATCCGGGAAAAGTCTTGTTCGTTGCTGGAATATGCTGGTTTTGTTACTAAATATTATGGATAGCATTTGTTCTTCGTCAACTGCGTTTAGGACAAATGCGGTTTCCTTATGGTCTTTTTGCTGTGAGATATAGTATAGCAGGGTATATACTCCGATGTGGACACGGCTCAGCTCTACTCCTGCGGCGTGAAAGAGCGCTATGTATGACATTGCATTGGCGTTTTCGATGCCGAATGCTAGGATTTCCTTTGTCGTGTTTTCCCCTGTTTGTGTTTTCAGGTGTATGTAGTCGCAGATTAGGTTCGGTATGTCTGTGGCAACGTCGGAAAATTCGTCTCTTATTAGTCTTCTGTACATTTTCTGCGGCAGTTTGCCGGGTATGTTTATTTTTCTTGTGTAGATAAAGCTGCCGTCGATTACCAGTGTTACGTCTTTAAACGCTGCGGGTTTTATGTTTTTTAGTGTTTTGATGCCTTCGGTCACTGCTGCTGCATCTAGGATAACCCCTCCCAATACTGCTTCATCGGGCAGGGGATGGCTGAGATACTCGTTTATTTTAATGCCCGAGCCGTGTTTTGTATATGTCAGTAATTTTATCGCGCTGCTCGAAATGTAAATTGATGCTTTCATTAGATGCTCCTATTTTGCTTTTTGCTTTGACTGCGTAAGTTTCCGCAGATGATATGCAATTTGCTCCGCTTTTTTGCGAGCCGGAGAGCATTGCGCCACTGTTCTCGCAAAAAAGACTCCGCAAACTGCACATCATCTGCTACATTTGTGGAAACTGCATATTAGCTGCTGGTTTTGTGAATTGTTCATTGTTTTTGATTCCTATCCTAACATTCCGGGGTTTTGGTAGATTTGCATCATTGCCAGCATGACTGATAGTATTACCGGTAAAATTACTATGGCTATTATCACAATCATTGCCGGTTGCAGTATTTGCACAAGTTTTTCCAGTGCTATTTCCGCTTCATAGTCAAAGCCTTCTGCTGTTGATTCCAGCATACTGTCCAGTCTGCCGGATTCTTCGCCTATCATGACTGTTGCGGATAGTTTTCTATCAAAGCCTGACATTTTGGCTACGGAGGATGAGAGGGATTCGCCGTTTCTTACATTTAGTATAAGTTCGGGAAACTGTGCTTCTATGAATTTATTGTTGATTATTGTTCCTGTTATTTCCAGTGCCCGAATCATCGAGATTCCGCTTGAATATAGTGAAGAGAGTGTTCTTGAAAATCTTGCTGTGTATATTGTCCTGAGCAGTTTGCCTGCTATGGGTAGCTTTAGTTTGAGGTGGTCATAACCGTGTCTTATTTTAGGGTTTAGCAGCATTGTTTGCCAAATCAGTATAACTATCAGGAGCGATATCAATACTATGTACCAGAAGCTTTGCATAAAGCCGCTGATTGCAAACATAAACATGGTAATCCCCGGTAATTCCATGCCGTCAAATATTTCGGAAAAGCTGGGGAGTATCATGGTGAAGATTATCATTATGACTGCAAATGTTGCGATTATCAGTATTGTGGGGTATGTCATCGCCGATTTTGCTTTGGAGTTTAGGCGAAATTCTTTGTCGTAGTGAGTCGCCATTTTTGCGGCGACGGCTTCAAGTTGTCCGCTTGCTTCTCCGGAGGCGTACATGTTTATGAATAGTTCGGGGAATGCTTTGTTTTGCAGTCCCATGGCTTCAGAGAGTGTGTAGCCCATTTGGACGTCTTTGTGTAGTTTATCATATATTTTGAGCAGTTTTGCTTGAAAATCTCGGTCTTTTAGTATTTCCATCGCTCTGACTATTGTTATTCCGCTCGAGAGCATTGAGGCGATTTGTCTTGAAAATTCAGCGACTTCTTTTGATTTTAGTCTGTATGAGCTGACTTTGTCTTTGGCGGATGAATATTTTGTGACGGATAGTCCTCCTGCACGTAGTTGACGGCGTAAATCTTCGTCGTCACGTGCATCAAGCTCTCCGCTCACTTTTTTGTTTGTCAAATCCAGTGCTGTGTATGTGTATTTTGGCATTGAATTCCTCCGACTATGTCATGCATTGCTCTGATTTTTACCTATAATTAACTATTTGCTAGAACCAGAATAGCGATAGATACCAATTTATGAGATTTGAGCCGAAAAATAAGGAAGTGGTTATTCCTATGCAGAGAGCGGGTCCGAAGACCATGTGCTGTCCGCGTTTTCTTTGTTTTGTGATTAGTAAAAATGCTGCAATTGTCCCGCCTATCAGGAGTGCTATGAAAAAGGCTAGTAGCGTTTGTTGCCAGCCTAGTAAAAAGCCGCAGACTGCCATTAGTTTTATGTCGCCGCCGCCGAATGCGCCTTTTATCAAAAGCGTGAGCAACAGCATGGGGAGCGCTATGGCGAAAAGTCCGATAATATGCGAGAGGGGTGTGACTTCGGGTATGAGCCATATTGCGGCTATGGCAGGGGGAGCGAGCGCTATTATCAGCGGGTTTGGTATTGTGCTTGTTTCTAAATCTATCAGCGAGACTGCCGTGAGCAGCATGACGGTTATGTAGACCATCAGTGCAAGGGGTGTCAGACTGAATATATAAAGACACAGCAGGGCAAAAAGAGCACCCGCTGTTTCGACCAGTGGATATCGCGGTGAGATGCGGGTTTTACAGTTTCGGCATTTGCCGAGCAATATGATGTAGCTGATTATGGGGATGAGGTCGTATAGGCGGATTTTTTTGTTGCATGATGGGCAGTGCGAGCGGTTGGTGCTGAAAAATGCGCCTTTTTGCGGTAGCCGCGATATGACGACGTTTATAAGGCTACCGATACATGCGCCGAAGATTGCAAAGAAGATATAGACAATGGCTGTTTCCATTTTGTTGACTATTCCTTTCCAAATCTTCGGGCATAAAACGGATCATGAGCAGATATAAATCTCGCTTAGTTGAGCTTTGTGGTCGCTAAGATCCTTCGCTTTGCTCAGGATGACAGATATTTAGCGCAACGCCTGTTTTATGCTGAAGTTTAAAACAGGCGTTGTGTTGTTTGTTGTGTGTGGTGTGGTTAGGGGTTAGTGGTTAGCCATCACTACCAGCTCTCGGAGGTATGTCGTTCGCTGAACTCGTTAGTGTTTGTCCCTCTCGTATACTTATCCACCAACCATCGTTATTATAGTCTAAGTCAGTAACGCGAAAATCTCCGGCAGCAAGTCCGGCAATGGCGAAATTAGAGAAATTTGCAGCTTCAGCTTCTGCACCTACCAGAGCCATAAACGCTATAACATTGGCGTTAGTTTCTGATCCGGTATTCAAATCTGCAATAACTATTGCGGCTTCTGCGGAACCGCCGCGTCCAACTGCTTCAGTAATAACGGCTTGCGCTGCCGTCATGCCGAGTCTTGCTTCTGCGATGGCAGTAGCTTGTCCTGCCTGTTGTACAAATCCTAAAAATGTCGGGATTAGTGCTGCTGCTAGGACTGCGAGGATAATCAGGACTACGATGACTTCCATCAGGGTGAAACCTTTTTTGTTTCTTAAAATGTTACTGAGTTTGTTCATTTTTTTAGTTCCTTTCAGTTTTTCAAGTGATTTATTCGGCTGCTGTATTATAATGATTTTGAATCTATAACTGTTGCCTTAATATTGTATATCGGATTATTTTCAGAAAACTTTAAACATGAGTGTGGGTGGCGACCTCAACGCTTTACATCCTGTTGATGGCGTTTATTAGTTCGGTTTTGTTGGTTGCTTTTTCGAGTGCGGCTTCTCTTGTTATTGTGCCGACGCGGACTAGGTTTGCCAGATAATCGTCAAGCAGAATCATACCTTGTCTGCCGCCTGTTTGGATTGTGGAGTTTAGCTGATGACCTTTGCCTTCACGGATTAGGGTGCTGACAGCATCTGTTCCTGTCATTATCTCAAACGCTGCTACTCTGCCGGTGCCGCTCGCACGGGGGAGCAGTGTCTGTGTGACGACACCTTTGAGCACTGCTGCGAGCTGTGTGCGAATCTGGTGCTGGCTGTGGGGAGGGAATACGTCGATTATGCGGTCTACAGTCATCGCGGCACCTGTCGTATGGAGCGTGGATAATACCAGGTGTCCTGTCTCCGCCGCAGTTATGGCTGCTGAGATGGTTTCAAAATCACGCATCTCGCCTACTAGTATTACATCGGGGTCTTCACGCATGGCGCTGCGCAGTGCGAGTGAAAAACTGTCAACATCTTCCCCTACGTTGCGCTGATGGATGAGGGATTTCTTTTGCTTGTATACATATTCTACAGGGTCTTCAACTGTGAGGATATGGCAGGCTCTTGTATCGTTTATATAATCTATCATAGCGGCAAGCGTTGTGGATTTGCCGCTTCCTGTGGGACCTGTTACCAGTATGAGCCCTCGCGGTTCGTTTGCGAGATTTCTGAGAGTTTCGGGCAGATGAAGTTCATCAAAGGTAGGTATTTTGTCGTTGAGCAAACGGATTGCAGCGGCTATACGTTGCCTTTGAAAAAATACGTTGACACGGCAACGGACTCCGCAGTCGGTTTCGTAGCTTGTGTCAACATCGCCACCTGACTTTGCTGTTTTAGTGAGCTTTTCTGACAGAAGTGAGAGAATAAGCTCCCGTTTTTCGTCGTAATTGCGAGCGAATTCTGTCTCTATGAGCAGACCGTCTACACGGAGCATAATGTTACGCTCTGCTGTGATGTGGATATCACTTGCTCGCCTGTCTCTGGCAGTTCGGAGTAGGACGTCTATATGCATAATTACTCAACCTCTCTCTATACTATTATTATGCACAAAATGCTGAAAAAGTCAAGCAATTCTACTGCACGAAGTATGTTAGTTTTAGTAGTTCCTCGATGGTTGTTTTGCGGTTTTTTACAAGTGAGAGCAGGCTGGTGCGAAGACTTTTCATAAGGTTGTTTTCACTTACATATGCGTTTATTTCCGCGATGCCTGTGCCGGAGGTTATGAGGTTTCTAATTTTTCCGTCAACAGTAAGGATTTCATGGACAGCAACCCTGCCTTTGTAGCCGGTGTTGTTGCAATTATGGCAACCTTTTCCCCTTGCCAAAATATCCAGACCATAGTGCCCTATAGCAGCTTTTTCGCTATCTGATGCTACATATTCCTCGCGGCAAAATGTGCAGATTTTTTTGACAAGTCTCTGTGCAATGACTCCTATGAGCGAATTTGAGAGCAGGTAGTCTTCAACGCCCATGTCGATAAGGCGCACGATTGCCGATATGGAGTCGTTTGTATGCAGGGAAGACAGCACCAGATGCCCCGTGAGCGCACTGCGGACGGATATTGTAGCTGTCTCGGAGTCACGGGTTTCACCTATCATGATTACGTCGGGGTCTTGGCGGAGTATTGAACGCAGACCGGATTCAAAGGTCAGTCCGGCGAGCGGATTTATTTGAGTTTGGTTGACTTTTGCTATTGTTTTTTCAACCGGGTCTTCAATTGTTGCTATGTTTATGTTTCTTCTTGTGAGGTATTCTATGAGCATGTAGAGCGTTGTGGTTTTGCCGCTGCCCGTCGGACCTGTGATATAGAGCAGCCCGTGCGGAGAGTTCAGCAGTGCGAGCGCTTTTTCGTAGTCGTCCTGCTCCATGCCGAATGTATTTGCGTTGTCAAGCACTCCGGTCTGGCTGAGAAATCTGAGAACAAGTTTTTCGCCGTAAATCGTAGGTAGGGAAGAGATACGTACATTGAGATCCAGACCGTCGAGTTTTGCCCGAAATGAGCCGTCTTGCGGTGCGCGTTTTTCGGCTATATCCATGCCGCCGAGAATTTTCAGACGTGCTGTGAGCGAGCTGTGGAGGGCTTGCGAGAGTTTGGTATAGTCAACTATTTGACCGTCTATGCGGATTCTGATTTGAGTCTGGGTTTCAAATGGCTCGATGTGTATGTCGCTTGCCCCTGCGCTGTGCGCTTTTTGGAGCATTGAGTTTATGAGAGTGACGACCGGTGTGTCGTCGGCTGTGTCGGTGATGTCGATATAGGAAAACGCACTGGATTGACCAATGCTTTCGTTTGCGACACGCGCCGCTTTGTGTGTTTCTATTTCCGAATAACTGTGGTTGATTGCCTGAATTATTTCATCTCTTTTGCATATAAGAGGTTCGACCTGCTGCATATGTGAGATGAGTTTTACGTCTTCGAGGGCATAGTAGTTGAGTGGGTCGTTTATCAGCACCGTGAGGGTGTTTCTGTCTGTAGATGTCGCAATCAGGCAGTGTTTCTGTGCGACTTCGCGCGGTATGAGTGCGACTGCATCAAGGTCGATGGGGCATTCGCTGATAGGGACGTATCTGATTCCGAGTCGCTTAGCAAGCGCTGTATTGAGGCGGTCTTCGGTGATTATGCCGCTATCAATCAGAACTTCACCGAGCCGCTTTCTTTCCGGGGATGCTTTTTGCAGACTGAGAGCCTGCTCAAGTTGTTCGGCTGTCAGGTTGCCGGAGTCGATAAGTACCTCTCCGAGCCTGAGTTTTTTGTCATGATGAGCTGTCATAGCCTTTGAGCAATCCTTTCAGGTTTTATTTGATTGTCTCATATTTTGAAAAATTGTCAAGCGATTGCGAGAAAAAGTGACAAGTTTTCAGAAATTGTTTTTTGACTATTGACTTTTTTTTGCAGCAAAGTGTATAATCTCATGAGTGTCTTGATGTGCGCCCGTAGCTCAGCAGGATAGAGCAACGGCCTTCTAAGCCGTGGGTCAGGGGTTCGAATCCCTTCGGGCGTGCCAAAGGGGAGCTGTACGAACGACAGCCCCTTTTTGTGTTGCAGTGGCTTGACTCTGGGCGTTCGTATAATTTAGCTTATTTATGTATTCGTAAGGTATTTTTACCCTGTTTGGTTTTTCATTGTAGTTGAATTCAAGCTTGAAATGGTCTTCATATACATAAGTTGCTATGATCAAGTTGTCTATTAGTTTCGCTTGGTACTCCTTGTCGTCAACATTTCCGCGCCGAAACAACGAAAACCATAATATGGTATCCTCGCGCTTTGCGTTTAACATATGAGCGTTTTCGAGAAGTAATAGATTTTGTATTCGCTTTTGCTCTGCTTCCAGTTCAAGAAGTTTGGATTTTGTGGTTTCTGTAAGTATCCCTTGCGTAATGGCGTTTGTGATATTGTTAAGCATTTTTTTGTTTTCCGCATACTGTTCTTCAAGTATTGTAATTTCGCTGCGCTCTTTATAGTGCTTTACGTAGTCAAAAACGCTATCTGTTATTTTTTCTATGATATCATCACTCATTATCATATTTTGTATGGCTGTGGATACTTCTTTTTCAATCCACTCTCTTCGTACATAATCTTTGTTGCACTGCTTTTTTATGCGCTGGCGACAGTTATAATAGAAATGTTGTTTGCCTGTGCTGCTTGTACCGCCGTAGCCTACCATCAGATCGCCGCAGTCGCCACAATAAATTTTGCCGGTTAGCGCATAATCGCCGTTAGCACGGTGCCTTTTTTTTGTTCTTTGTACTCCGATTTTTTCTTGCACGTCTAAAAACAGCTCCTTATCTACAATTTGAGGGATTCCGCCTTCTATTCGAATATCGTCGTATATGTAAACTCCCGTATACCTTTCATTGGCGAGTAGCCGGAAACTGCTTCTACTCCAATCTGAGCCTGTCTTTGTTTTCAGTCCTCGTGCATTCAGGTCGCGAGCTATATCTGCAAAAGATTCACCTCTTGCGACACGAAGAAATATCTCTTTTACGATTAGATTTTTAGGCACATCAAGCTCATATTTCTTGTTTTTGCTTATTTTATAACCAAAGGGGAGAGAACCGTTCGCGACCATGGCTCTCTCTGCGTTATGCATCATACCTCTCCTCACGTCCTCAGCCATTCCTTCAGAATAGAATTGATTTACATTCATCATTGAGCGGAGCGCAAATCGTCCGGCAGCGTTGTCTTGATAATCTTCTTCGGTGTACATCACTCGTATGTCAAGCTTCATCAATTTATCCATATTGCTAAGTGCTTGCTGCATATTTCTTCCCATGCGGTTTGACTTCCACGCAATGAGTACATCAAATTCCTGCCTTTCGGCAGCACGCATCATACGCTGGAACCCCGGTCGCTTGTCAGTCTTTCCGCTGATAGCTTTGTCTGATACAATCTCAACAACTTGTAAGCCATTTCTTTCGGCAAATTCGCGACACTTCTGTATTTGCTGCTCTATGCTTGCCTCATTTTGGCCTCGGTCACTATATCGCGCATATACCCAAGTAATATTTGATTTTGTGCCTTTTTTCTTTTTAGGCATGATGGCATCACCACCTCTTAATAATAAGTCTATTTTTTCTTCGCTAAATATCGCTATTGTTGTCTTCACCGCGAGAACTTATCTTTCTTCGCGGTTTGTGCTGCGCTTTGACCTTTCGTTGCTTTTTTTGCCTTCAGCGGCCATTTTATCATTTATCCGCCCCAGGTATTCTGCTTTGGAACTTGCTTGTTTGGTTTGATAATTTGTGCGCATATAATGCCTTTCGAGTATCAAAGCGGCTCTTTCTCGAAAAACTGAGTGGTTTGACTTTTCCAGCGTTTTTAAACACATCGTTTCCATCAAATCATTTTTTGGCACGTTATCCAATAAAAATCTGCCTGCTTTTTCATCGCCCAGAATGCAGTTGAAGTCATATAAGGGAGCCATGCCGCTATATTCACCAGTATTAGCATTTCGAATAAAGCCGTAATTTTGAGTGTGCCTGTCGGTGTTTCCGATTATTATATCAAAGCACATCATTGTGTTGCCGAGTCCATATCCAAACATGTCAATAACTTCTTTTTCATCGGCATATACAGCATTCACATCTATTTTTCCGGAGAAATTGACAGGTTCAAGCATTTTATCTATGTCAGTAAAGTTTTTTATAGCTATGCCTTTTACTTCGTTTCCGTTTATATCACAATCAGTATGGAGTTTTATCTCATTACACGGCACATCAAGCATCTTTGCCAGTTCATAGGCTTCTACTTCTTGCTCACATCCATTTTTAAACAGCCAATCGCTGTTGAGCCAATATTTGTCTATTGCTCCATTTAAGTATAGTGTAGGTAGTGCGCCGCCTTCATATGGTTCGCTCGCATCAGTCCAAAACTTCTTTTTATAGGGCGTAATATCGTCAAACTTTATGTTCTCATTCACTTCTTTTGTCCAGTAGCAATCAGACAGTGACAACATGTGCGTACTTTTTAAGACTTCATCTCGATTCCTGTTAAGCGTGACTCGAAAGAGTATTTGCCTTGCGGTGTAGTTACTAAGTAAAAAGCCTCTTGACTCTTTCCATTTTTCATAGCTCATACCTTTCAGCATGGCTCCAGGTATAATGTTTTCATTTAGAACCATATTGTCGTTTATATCATATACAGGGCTATCTTTGCACATTAGTATCATATCTGCACCTCGCCAATAATAGTTTATCAAACCGCTTTCCGGTATTTGTGTCCTCACCGTGAGGACTTATCTTTCGTCGCGGCTCATGTTGCGTTTTGGCTTTTCGCTGTTGTCTTTCCCATCAGCAACCGCTTTGTCTATAGCTTTTGTATATTCTGCTTTGGTGCCGGGCAAGGGTGATTGCCCGAACTCTTCTTTTTCTGCGACTTTCAGCATTTTTGCATGCACTTCTTTCGCTTCAGATATGTATTTCATCGCCGATGGAATTTCAGAAAAAGATTGCAGAACTTCCTTCGTGCATGTTATTGCTTTTTTTGCATCAGCAGAGGTGGGGTCGCTTTTTGAGTTCTTGTATCTCAGAGATTGACTGTATTCGCTCAGAAGCGCAATGTTCTCAACAGATGAATAGGGCAACTCAGAAACATCTTCAACGTGCTCAAGCAATACATTAAGGCTGTGCCCATGGTCATAGCTTTCTCCGCTATGTCTAAGAAAAGCTTTCATAATCTTTTCCACTGCTTGAGTGCAAAGGTGTACGGATACATTTGGATTTCCAAAACACGTTTTCTCAGCTGCCCAAATATCGCCAAGAGCAATATAATATAACTCCGCATTTTTACTTATCTCAACGTACATATACCAACCGTCCTTTCTCGATAGCGTCCTTTGTGGCGCACTCTCGCTGTATTGCTTCAACAACATCTTCTTCCGCAACATAAGCAGCATCGTATCTGGTTCGCATACCAACTTCTTTTCGCTTGTAGTAAACTTTAGTTGCAAGTTTTGCGCGATCTTCCATAGTCAGGGATTTGCCGCTCAGAAGAACCAAAAGATCTATGTCGCTTTTTTCACATGGCGTACCGTAAGCATATGAGCCAAACAATATTATTTTACTGGGCTCCACTGTTTCCGCTATAAGCTCAACCAGTTTCACTATCTCATTTTTACTGTACATTGCACATTACCTCATCGCCTTAGTTCTTGCAAAGTCCATTTCCATAACGGCAATCCTTTCTTACACATAATGCTCCCACAACTTATCTGCGGTTTCTTCGCTTATTTCCCTGCCCCACAGCGCAGAATTGATTGATCCCTGAACTTCATTGATTAGACAGTCAATATATGAAACGTTATTCGCTTCACCTTCTTCAAGAGCGCGTATATCCTTTTGCAAATACAACGGAAGTGTTCGTACTATTTGCTCAAGTTCGCTTATGTTGCTGATTGGCTCATCTCTTTTATATGTGTTTTGCATGATTTTCTGCCTTTCTCATTGCATATAATCCTCGATATACACTACTCCGCTTTTTTTAACGCCTCTTTGTACGCTTGATACTCATAATCAAGCGTATTTTCTACTGCATCTTGACCGCGTTCATCTAGGCTACGATATTTTAAGATTAGGCTATATTCGCTTTCGGATATGCCGCTAGTTGACTCGCAATTTTCTCCCCACGCTAAATATCCAAGCGTTACGCCAAGTGTCCGAGCAATTTTTGTTAGAGTTACAAGCTTTGCGTTTTCATAGCCCTTAGTGTAAAAAGAATTAATTGTTGAATAAGGCACTTCACTCTTTTGCGAAAGCGTGTGTTTATTCAATCCGCGTTCTTCCATCAATTTATCTAGCCTTGCGAGAAAGTTCATAAGCTCACCTCAAAAACACCGTATCATAATTATTTTGATGTGTCAACAAATATTTGTTGATGTATCGCAAATATTTGTTGACAATTGACGATATATCGCATATACTGCGAGAATATAACGATACATCGTCAATTAGAGGTGAACTTTATGAACATTATATACCCAAATCTTAAGGCTGAAATGGCTCTATTGAATCTTCGGAACAAGGATATTGCAGACTGCATTAAATGCTCACAAGGCACAATAACAAACAAAATGCACGCGTGACCACTTTTCAGAGCTGTATAACATCGAGAATCAGAGCATTATACCCGAAAGCATCAATGCCGGATGGCAGACCAGCGGCTCAATGAGGGTTACAAGGCTTGCTTTTAACCTCTTTACCGACAATACAGTCACGGCAGATTTGGATGACAGGAAAGATTATGACGAGTGCCGTCAATACAGTGTGTCAGATATATTCTGTTGCGAGTATGCGCCGTATTTTGTAGCAGCTATCAGGATTCGATACTCGGAGTTTTTTAGAAACATGGATTAATAAACAGAAAGCGAGAAAAACAATGATTACAGACAAAAAGAAATACGCAACACCTATGAACTATCCTATTGAAAAATCATTCGCACTGCTCATCATATTGACAGAATCCGGTGAAACGTTTATGCGTCCTATCGGCGGATTGTGGGATGGCAGCATAACATAGTGTAAAATGTTTAGGAAATTGAAATGCACAAAAGTTCAAGAAAAGACTGGCACGCAGCTACGGCAGTCAACAAGAGAAGTAGAGATACGGAATTTTCAATTTCTATTGTACATAACCACTGACGGCACCGACACTGGGGTTAGTATTTGCGCAAGATAGCCGTGAAGCCGTAAAAATGGATAGGAGGGTGCAGGTTAAAGTATAAAATATACACATTAAACAAGGAAAAACTTCTGTCATGGCATAGAGCGCCCCTCCCAATCATGGGCAACATATTGAAGTGTATATGAAGTTTTAGCAGGGTCAACAGAGCATAACAGTTGCTTATCGGCCCACCTAGCGTTGTTAATACCTTGGCAAACCGGACAGTGCCTATCTCTGCATGAGTGATACGCAAAAGAACGCTCCCCGCACTCACAAGCATAGACTGCGGCTCCTAGCTCCGGAGTCCTGCAAGAGACGATATGGTTGAGAGTTCTTCGCACCTCAAAACTTGTGTTGTAGGCAGAAAGGTATTTTCCTTTGTTATCTGAAAAGATTTGATGTATAATGCCAGGCAAGGGAATCACTCCCTTCCCCTGTCAAGAGGGCTGATTAGCTTAGCAAAATGAACCTCTGTAAGCTGTGTGTAGATGCTTGTAGATTGGATTGACTTGTGACCTAACAACACTTGTATTGCTCGCAAATTGGCTCCGTTGTCAAGCAAATGGGTAGCGAAACAGTGACGGAGTGTATGAGGGGTGATTCTCTTGTTGCAGTGCGGAAAACATTTCCTGTAAGCTTTAGAAAATGCTGTTTGTATGTTATGGGTTTTCATCGGCTCATCAAGCATGTCTCTTGCAGGGAAGAGTTTAGGACCTTCCGGTCTGTAAGTTTTCCAGTATTCCCTCAAACATATTAGTGTATACTCTGATAAGATAGTGTACCTAGATTTTTGCCCTTTACCATAACGGACATAGACCTTCATACCTTTTGAGTCAATGTCGCTGATATCCAGATTTACAGCTTCAAAAATTCGCAATCCACTGCCATAACAAAGGGAGAGAACTGCCCTGTACTTTAGTGAAAGCACATCCAGTACAATGGCGATGTGGTTTGCTGAAATAATATCCGGAAGCGGGTATACGAATTTGTGCCGAGGCAATGTGCTCGGATGGATGTATTCACCCACAACATTTTCCCTGAAGAAGATGAATGCGGAGCGGCACACATTAATAGTTTGCGGGTTATGGGCAAGGGTGTTTTTCATATAGTAAAGAAAGTCCTTTGCCTCATCCACAGATACTTCTTCAAGGTCTTTTCCGTAATATTCGGACAAACGCCTTAGTTGTGAACGATAATTTTTGTAGGTGCCGTCACTGAGTCCGCGCATGTCTAGCTCTCGCTTTAACTCTTTGTCATACTGAAATGGGATTCGTTTGAACATAGAATAATACCTCCTGTTTCGCTGCTCTACGCAGTCAAATTTCAAGAAGCATTATACAGCAAACAGGCTCTACAGGTTTCAGAAAACTACCACGAAGTGGTTTTGTACAATAATTCTGGGAGAAATAAAGAGGGTTTTCATTTTGCACGTTTGCACGTTTGTGTGGTAAAATATGGTGGTCAAACAATTGATAATTACGGAGACAAAGCTTTAAATAAAGGATAATGCCGTATGAAAGGTGTTCTTGAAGAGCTGAATTCATACGTTTTTGGTCAAGATGTGCAGTCTATTTAGTTTTGATATGTGTTGAAAGAAGGTGCATTCCATGGTTATGTCTGATGGTATAATTAAAATCAAAGATGCGATAATAGGGTCTGTTCCCACAGAGAAAATATACTTGTTCGGGTCATACGCCAATGGAACGCCGAATGAAGAAAGCGATTATGATATATATGTGGTAATCCAAGACGGAAGTATGCGCCCGATTGAGGCAATCCAAAATATATATCGTTCTATGCGCGGTACGAAAAGAAAGCCTATGGATGTATTAGCCGGTACAGCGGAAGCCTTTGAGCGGCGGTCTAAGCAACTTACATTAGAGCGCACAATAGCAGAGGAAGGGGTCGTGCTATATGCAAAATCATGAAGCACTTGAATGGTACCGCTTTGCACAAATGGATTTCGATGCAGCTTTGACACTTAACAAACACTCGCGCCCAAGACCACTGGAAATCATATGCTATCACGCCCAGCAGTGTGCTGAGAAAATGTAGATGCAATATTAATATCGCGATTAATCCCCGGACTGCGCTTAGATATAAGGGATTAGCTGTATATACGAATGATACCAAAACATCGGACTTAGAGCTCCTGCTAGGGAAGTGTAATGTAATCACTAAAGTCGGAAAACTTGGTGTTATGGTGTTTTGTCCGGACGGTGATGATAAAGTCAGACTTCATCCGAACTCTGAATGGAAAAACCATACAAATTTCAAATCTACTCGAAAAGATGCAACGAATCAGAGCTACGTGGGAATAGGGGGAAAATAAATGCTTCAACAGATATTGCAACAACTGAAATAAAAATTTTCGAATCAAAAAGGACTAAAAACGGCATCCCATGGGCAAAAACGTTTTTCACAGATTGTTCAACTCTTTGTCCAAAGGATGACGACTCGTTTAACCTACAAAAATGTCGAAACTTTCAAAGCAACTGTCACTGAAATCTGTTAACCTGGTTGTTGGTGAAAATGGAAACTCTAAAAAAGGACGTCAACGAGCGCCAAGCGAATTTCGCAACTCTGTATGGAGAGCTATTTGGAAATACGCAAAAGGCTAAAGAACGTCAGCATTTGGAAGATGTTTACAGTAGATTTAAAGATAGGCTTGTAGAGACATCATCGTTATGTACACAGACTCCGTTTTTATAACAAGACTTGCACCCTATAAGCTAACGAGCAAGCCCGCTTGGCGTTCCACGCGAGAAGAATCGGAACGGGGTTGTTTTGCTACAGCCCCGTTCCGATTTGTAAGGTTAGTTTGTTTAATACCTACCGAAATCACTGCTTATGTCTGTGTGGGCAAAGCCGGAATTCTCGGGTGCTGTGAGTCTTTTTGACGAGGGTTCTGACATTTTGGGCAAGCCGGGAATCATATCACTGCTGTTTTTTAGCTTAAACTGTGCGATAAGCTGCCCGAGCACGTCGGATTGGGCGCTCATTTCCTCCGATGCGGCTGCGCTTTCCTCAGCAGCCGCGCTGTTCTGCTGAACAACTTGTGCCACTTGGTCTATACCTGTGTTGATTTGCGAAATGCCTAAGGACTGTTCTTCTGATGCTTTCGCTATTTCCGCAATAAGCTGGGCTGACTCGTTTATTCCTGTTACGATTTCCGAAAGACTTGTGGCAGTTTCGCTGGCAATGCGGGTACCGAGCTGCGCTTTTTCCATAGAATTTTGTATCATATCCCCGGTATCTTTGGCTGCTGCTGCACTCTTTGATGCGAGACTACGCACTTCTTCCGCGACCACAGCGAAGCCCTTGCCATGCTGACCTGCGCGAGCTGCCTCTACTGCGGCGTTCAGTGCGAGGATGTTTGTCTGAAACGCGATGTCGTCAATCGTCTTGATAATCTTGTTGATGTTTTTACCTGCCTCGTTGATTTCGTCAACCGCCGTTATCATCTCACCCATTTGACGGTTTCCTTTTTCGGCGCTTTCCATAATCGTTTTGGACAGCTTTGAAGTATTATCCGCAATTGCAGCGTTTTCTTTTGTCCTTTCTGATATCTCAGCAATCGAGCTTGAAAGTTCCTCAACAGATGCAGCTTGCTGAGTTGCGCCTTGCGCAAGTGACTGTGAACTGGTGGCTACCTGCTTCGAGCCTGTGGATACATGATTTGCGGATGTACAGATTTCAGTGAACATATCGTTGAGACTGTGCTCCATCTTTTGAAGTGATACCCCTAAAACATCACGCTCGGAGGCAAGTTCAATCTCGACGGTTAAATCACCATTTGCGACATCATCCAATTTTTTAGAGATATTTGTTACGTGATTAACAAACGATGCGCTGCCATTTATAGCTTCTCCGATTTCATCTTTGACTTGCGCATATTTGCTTATTACTGCTACGTCTTCCGGGGCAAGACTAATGTCACCAGTAGAACCGGCTTTTTTCATAAACGCAGTCAAATACTGTAGTGGGCTTACAATCTTTCCGGTCACAAAACTGACTACGAATAAAATAACCGCTCCAACAGCAACAAAAATTATGAGTATCATCAAAATCAGATTGTTATACACCGCACTTGCCTCGTTAATTGGCGCTACAACAGAAATGTAAAACGTGCTGTCAGCCAGCTCAAGGTGAAGCGGAATTGTTGCGACCATGCTGTCCACCCCGTTGACGAAAGACTGTACGTTTGATATGCGTACCTCTTCATTGCCGGTAGGCTGTGGATATAAAAGTCCTACCGCACTAGCGTTCTCGCCGACTAAACTCAAATCGGGGCTATATAGGATAGCGCCGGTTTCACTGACAACAACTATATAACCGGTTTCAAAAATCTCAACTTCTGACAGTGCTTCGTGTATACTTTCAAGGTATAGGTCTACAGTGGCGATGCCCAGCACATTTCCGGCATCATCCATCACAGGATAGGAAGCGGTTATCATGGAAACGGAAAAGTTACCGAAGGTATATACATACGGATCAGAAAATGTTGGTACTTTTCTCTCTTTTGACGTGAGGTAATATGGCTGGACAAATTCCATGTCGTCCTCCTCCGTTTGAGGCTGGACCATTGTCACGCCATCATCACGGTAATAATAAAAGGAAATGCGCCCGCTGGTTGGAGTGCCAAAATCTGTGCCTACATACTCGCTGTCCCTTCCGTCATACGCATCGGGTTCCATCATAAATGCCGTGCCTTCTGAAATATGATACTTGTCAAAGGCATGGAAGAGGTATTGTTGCAGGGCTTCCCGATCCACATTGCCGCTTTGTATTTGGGCTTCCGCTATGCTGCTTATCCCCGATAAAAATGATATGGGGTTTTCAAAAGTATTTGCGATCATGTTTGCATATTTCTGACCCATTTCTGTTAGCATAGCTTCATTATTGCTTCTGAATGCGGATTGCAGAGAGAAAAACAGTACTACCAAAATAATTGCCATTCCTACAATGAAACTCCCTACGGTGGCTGCGGTAATTTTGAGCTTAACACTTTTCCTCTTAAACATAATAATGACCCTTCCTTTCCAACTTCTTCATGCACAAAACGTCTCTTTAAAGGACTTGTCTTTTTATGCACCAATTCAAAATAACAGGCTTATTAGTCTTAAATTAGCATTTTAAAACGTAAGCAAAGAACAATGAATTTAGAAATTATGTGTATCATATTAGTCCTTTTTACGGAGAGAATTGTCAACGGCATATAAATAAACTGAAAATAATTTGTCAACTATTGCTAACAAGCTGGAAAACATACAAACCTCCTGAGCTTGAGTATGAGCTCCAATAAAATTTTACAGTTGTATTTTCTGCCAAGACGTGTTATATTAACGGCAGGATATCATTAAGTAATTGAGGTGCTGGTTTATGGCTGAAAACAAAAATAGCATACTGATTGTTGAAGATAATGAGATAAATATAGAGATGTTACATAGCATACTCGGCGATGATTATGCTTTACATACTGCACGCGACGGCAGGGAAGGGATTGAGTTGGCGCGCTCAGTAATACCGGATCTTATTGTACTTGATATTATTTTGCCGTGTATAGATGGGTATGAAGTAATAAAAGAGCTGAAGACCTATCCGGAAACAGAAGATATTCCTATCATTTTTTGTACTGCTCTCAGTAACACCGATGATGAGAGAAAGGGCTTGCTATTGGGCGGGTCTGACTATATCAATAAGCCCTACGATGCAGTAATTGTTAAGTTGAGAGTAAATATTCAAATCCAGATTATTAATCAGCTGCGCACCATTAAACTGCTCAGCGAAGAGATAGAGTCATGGATGAACAGCTAGTGCAGCATATTCAGATTATGTTACACCGGGATAAATAATTCATTGCCTCCCGATAAAGGGGGATACGTAGAAGAAGTATGAACTTGCTGAATAACCTTAAATCGTCGGATGATATAAAAAATATGAGCATCGCAGAGCTTTACTCTTTGTGTGAAGATTTGCGTCGCTTTTTGTTGTCCAATGTTTCAAGAACGGGCGGGCATTTAGCTTCAAACCTTGGGGTTGTCGAAATTACTGTTGCACTTCACAACGTATTTGACACGGCGGTTGACAGGCTTATTTTTGACGTTGGACATCAATGTTATACACATAAAATTCTAACCGGAAGAAAAGATGGTTTTTCTGATTTGCGCGGCTTGGGTGGAGTTTCCGGCTTTCCGAACCCTTCGGAAAGTGACCATGATGCGTTTTTAGCAGGTCATGCTTCTACATCCGTATCTACTGCAATCGGTATGGCAAGGGCCAGAACTGCGCTGGGCGAGGATTACTCGGTTATAGCTCTCATAGGCGATGGTGCGCTCACAGGCGGACTCGCATATGAAGGATTATCCGATGCAGGGCACAGTGAGGAACCGCTCATTATTATTCTAAACGACAACGAAATGTCGATTACAGAAAATGTCGGCGGTCTTGCAATGCATCTTTCGAGGCTTCGTGTGCGCCCATACTATCTGTCGCTCAAAAAAGTGTACAGAAAGACAATAGCAAAAGTCCCGGTGATAGGAAAGGCTATTGATAATTTTCTCCGCAAGGTAAAAACAGGTATCAGAGATGCACTGCTTCCGTCAAGTATGTTTGAAAATATGGGCTTTAACTATCTCGGTCCTGCGGACGGGCATAACATAAAAGAGGTGTGCAAGCTACTGAAAATAGCAAAATCAATGTCCAAACCAACAGTAATACACCTTAAAACCGTAAAAGGAAAGGGCTATAAGTTTGCTGAAGAGGCACCGGAAATTTATCATGGTGTTTCCGAGTTTGATATTAAAAACGGCGAACCAAAGGATGTTGCACCGCTTTCCTTTGCATCGGAGTTCGGAAATACCATGCTTAAGCTCGCAGAAGAAGATACCCGCATTTGTGCCATAACGGCTGCAATGCAGGCAGGGACGGGTCTAGATGAGTTTGCAAGTGTTTTTGAAGATAGATTTTTTGATGTCGGCATAGCGGAAGGTCATGCAGTGACGATGGCGGGTGGGCTGGCCAAGCAGGGGATGATACCTGTGTGCGCCATCTATTCGTCTTTTACTCAACGTGCATATGATATGATTTTCCATGATGTGTGTCTTCAAAATTTGCACGTTGTTTTTGCCATTGACCGTGCTGGATTTGTCGGTGATGATGGTCAAACGCATCAGGGTATTTATGATGTCGGTATGTTTTTGCAGATGCCCAATATGAGAGTATTTTGCCCCTCAGGTATTTCAGATATGAGGCATATACTCCGATTTGCAGCCCGTGAATTGAGTTGTCCTGTAGCTATTCGTTACCCACGAGGTGGAAGCGACGTTTACTCATCCAACGCCACTTCTTATGAGCCTGTGCTTTTAAGGCGTGGAGTCGATTTTGCTATCGTTGCATATGGTAGGCTTGTTGAAAACGCAATGAAAGCCGCAGATTTACTTGATAGGCAGGGGTTATCCGTCAGTGTGATTAAACTCACTGAGATAAGCAATTTGTCATACGATAAATTATCCGGCTGTCTGGATGGTATCGGGCGAATTTTTGTTGTTGAGGAATGTGTTTCCGGTGGCTCGGTGGCATCGTTGCTTGCGCTTTCGTTTTCCGAAAGTGACACAGACATAGGTGTCAGCGCAATAAATCTCGGAAGCGATACCGTGCCTCATGCAACCGTTGAGCAACTTATGCACATTTATAAACTCGATGCCGAGGGTATAGCGGGCAAAGTGCTCTCCGCTGCAAAGAGACAACGGAAAGCCAAAGCCTTGCGCTTGACAGGTTAGTCAGTCGCTGCGAGGTTTGATCTGATTTGTTCTTATAAAATCCAAGAGTCGATTACTTCTACCAGCTTTCCGATTTGGGGCTTTGTCAGGTGGGCATTTACACCGAGTTGTTCGCCAAGATTTTTTTGCGTTTCATCTATCAGGCTTGAAAATACAATGACGGGGACTTTAGATAAAAGCTCATCACCCTTAACGAGTTTTGTCAGGTGGTGCCCGTCCATTCTTGGCATTTCGATGTCTGTAATAACGATTGAGACCCTTTTCTCAATCGGAGTAATGTTTTCCATACATTCCGTGCGGCAATTTGCGAGATAGTCCCATGCATCCTGACCATTGTCAAATGAAGTGATATTTGTATATCCGGCAACTTCAAGTGCTTGCAGAAGCATTCTGCGCAGAAAAACAGAGTCTTCAACGACAACAACAGGTTTTTCGGTGTTTTCACGAACACCCATGCGCTGAACTTCAGCAATTTGCAGACCTGTTTCCGGATTGATGTCGTAAAGAACTTTCTCAAAGTCAATAATTGTAATTATTCTGCCGTCAATTTTTGTAGTTCCGGTGATAACGCTGTCGTTTGCACCATAGATAATTGATGAAGGTCTTTCAACATCACTCCATTTTATGCGGTGCATTCCTTCAACGGTGTGCACGAGAAAGGCAGAACTCACGTTGTCGAAGTTGGTAATCATGAGCATATCTTGATCGGGGGTTTCACGTTCCTCAAGCTGCATATATCTGGGTAGATTAATTACGGTGACAAGTTTTCCACGTGGTTTGAAAACGCCATCGACACAAGGGTGGGATTGCGTCATGGGGGTAACGGGGCTGTAACGCATGATTTCGGTGACTTTTGCGACATTGATACCAAAAGAATCACCTGCCATTGTGAACTCCATAAGTTCAAGTGCACTGGTTTCGTCGGTAATCTTAGAAGTTATGTTGCCTCTAGATTTGTTTTGCACAATTTCTTCCTCCCGGTTACTAATTAATGTCAAAGTATCGTAATTTTATTTTGCATTTATTAAATTTACCACACTTGTGAGATTTTGGCAATATCAACAAGGAAAATATTTATGTAAAGAATTGAAATGCAACTCCTATTATGGTAAACTGATAACTGTAGAGGGGGCGTGTTTTGTATGGATTTAGAGAAATATAAAGCTCAAGTCGGAAGGTTTATTAAGAAAACAAGAAAATCGAAGAAAATGAGTCAAATGAAGCTCATTACAGATGAAAGAGGGTTTCAAATTGTATCAGAAAAAACTTTGATAGAAATCGAAAAGGGAAGGAAAACACCTCGCCCCGACACCTTGGATTTGCTGCTTTCAAGGCTCGGCAAGAGTATGTTGGATATATTAGCAGATTTTGAAGATGATGATTTGCTGCACTTTGAAAACAGAGTGCAGGAAATTCGCTCCCTTTTAAATGCAAAAAAATATGAGCAGGCAAATTCATGCTATAAGCAATTGGAGTCTGAAGATTGGTATGACCGAGGGAATCCCAAGATAAGCCAAGCATTGCTTTATTTAAAGGCAATTATTTATGGTGATTTACACAGAGACCCGGATTTGTCGCTGGATACACTTCTGCAAAGCCTTGAGCAGACACGCCCTTTGGCTCTTCGCTCCATAGCAGGGCAATCTCCGTTAGATGAAACATATATAAGGGCAACTGTGTTCTCAAAAAGGGAATATCTGATTCTGGTAAATATTAGTGTTTGCTATGCTGATAAGAACGAGCTGGAAGCCGCCATAAGAATATGTAACCTCATAATAGCTTCAATTACCAGCGGTTCAGTTGAAATAGACATGAGAGAATATATTCTAAATCACGCTTATTTTATTTTTGCTGTTACCTTACTGGAGCTGGGGCGTTATAATGAGTCTTTAGAGGCTTCTAATCAAGGCATTGAGCTGTGTGAAAAAAATCAAACGGTTCAAAACTTAGGGTGCCTATATTTCCATAAGGGCTTAGCTCTGTATTGCCTGGGTTATATTGTAGCTGCTTTTTCGTGCTTTACGCAATCACAAATGGTATATAAAGTGCTCCATCAAGATGAGAACGTAAAATTCAACAAAAGCTATGCAAAAGAAGTATTTGGTATAGAAATTTATGGGAAGCTGTAGCTAATTACAGTAGAAACAAGCAGTTACTATATGCTAAAATGAACTAAGGTTCGGCAGTAGGCGATTGCGAAAGTCGAAGTGAAAAAAACACTCGACTCTGCGGGTGCTTTGATATACAAAGTGCAGAGCAGGGGACTGTTCAATCGGTCTTGCACGCCAAGCTGTGCATATAGAGGGGGATTGAACGTATTAAAACATTATTTACAACACTTAGAAAAAACAAAGTGCCGTTTGCAGGATTTTTTCTCTACTTCATTGTGAGCTCGCTTATTGTTTCCGCCGGTTTTGTTCTCTCGCAGATAATGGTTGGTGAAATGGGGCAAGCTGCCTATCAATTTGACACGGGAGCAATATTAAATTTTCTGCTCTTATTGACTGCCGTGATGGTTGTAAGGGCTATTTTTTCTGCTCTTAACGCACTCTTTTTGGAACGTTTTTCAGGAAAAGCCGAGTACAACTTCCGTGTAAATTTTGCGAAATTCTTTTTGCGGCAGCCTTTCGCCAATTTCGAGAAAACAAGCAGCGGTGAAAACCTATCTGTTTTTGCAAATGACCTGCCGCAGGCGGTTTCGTTTGTTAGTAACGGCACTTTAAGAATTATCTCAGATTTTATATTGCTCATCGTCGTGCTGGTCTATATGTTTTATATAAACTGGCTGTATACTCTCATTTTCCTAGCCTCTTTTCCCGTGCTGGTTTTTGTGCAGGTGCTTATATCCTCTCCTATTGAAAAATCTGCTAAAAAAGCCTTAGAGGAGAAATCGCGCTTTAACGCCGTGGTGAATGATTCCCTGCAAAACACAGCGACAGTTATCGCTTATTCCTTGGAGGAAGAACTGGAAAACCGCTATGTTTCCGCATACCGAAAATATTTTCAAGAATCTATGCGCTTAAACCGCATGGAGGCTACGCTTGTAGGTGTCGGATTTGTACTTTCTGCACTTCCGCTTGTATTTTTATTCATTGCATCGGGGTTTGCGGTGTTAAATGACACAAAGCCCATTTCAGAGTTTATCGTCTATACGGGCATGGGTGTGATTGCAGCCGCCTGGCTTATGGAATTAGCCGAAGCACTGGCTGAAGTAGAGCTTTGGGCAGCAGGAGCTAAGCGGCTTAACGAAGTTACGACCGGAGATGCGCAGAAGCAGAGAGACGGTGTAAGACAAGCGGAGCAGGGGGGCGACTTCGCTGTCCCACCTATAAACGCGGCCTCTTCGGAGGGACAGCAGAGCCATCCCGCCACCCATTCTGTACTCAATGCTGTGCGTTTTAACAACGTCAGCTTCGTTTATGCCGAAGATGCCCCGGATGTTTTGCAAAATGTTTCTTTTGATATACAGCAAGGGGCGAAAGTAGCTATTGTGGGCGGCTCAGGTTCGGGCAAGTCTACGATTTTAAAGCTGCTCCTTGGGCTCTATGAGCCTAAAAGCGGCAAGATAAGCGTTTTTGATAGCGACACAGCAGATATCGGAAAACATACTTTGCGGGACTGCTTTTCTTATGTGCCGCAAGATTCTTTCCTATTCCCCGTGTCTATCAGCGAAAACATCACGGGTAAAAATGAAATTTCAGAGGAGGAGCAAGCTAACCTCGAAAGCTCCTGCCGCGATGCCGGAATACTGGATTTCATCAATAGTTTGCCTGAAAAATTCGACAGCATTCTTTCAGAGTCCGCTGAGAACATATCGGGCGGACAGCGGCAGCGTATTGCTATGGCGCGTGCGTTTTACAAGGATGCGCCGATAATCCTCTTTGACGAAGCGACATCGGCACTCGATGTGACAACAGAGGCTGAGATTTTGAAAACCCTTGAGCAGGCGACAAAAGAAAAGACTGTAATAATGGTGGCGCACCGTAGTGCCGCTAAAGCGTTTTGCGATGCGGTAATTACTTTGGAAGGGGGTAAAACAATATGACCAATTTCAAAAAGATGTTTACCTTTATGCGCCCGTATATGGTTTTGTATTGCATTGGAATGTTTTTGTATAATTATCAGCTTTTTGTTTTTTATTTTGCTATTGGCTTGCTCGGCAGCAATGTCATGGCGGGTGTTTTGTCGGGTGATACCTCCGAGATTGTCTCCGGCACTATCATCGCCATTTCTGTTTTTGTTGTTTTTTTCTCCCTTGTAGGGCTTGGGATTTATCTTATCGGAAAGGCAAGTCTGTATGCGAGGCTTGACTTAAAGCAGACATTATTTCGCGCATTCATAAAAAGCGACCTGGAAACGAGCCAAGCAGGCCATAGTGGTGAAGGCATAGCTGCGATAAACACAGAAGCCGACACAGCAGCGGGAATATGGGTGAATGCGCTTTCGGCATTATTGCTACCCGTGATTACTGTTTGCTTTTCTATGATTACAATTTTACTTGTTGACTGGCGGTTAGGGCTTGCCGCTGTCGCACTTGGGATTATTGCGTACTTACTGCAAATCCGCTTTGTAAAACCTCTTGCCATAATCGGCGAAGAAAGGCTTAATGCGAATGCAGATGCAGTAAAATCAGTGAGTGATATCTTTCAGGGTGCGTTACCAATCAGGGCGTTTAATATGCAGGAAATGGCACTCACGAGTGCGAGCAAAAACATAAAAAAGCTAAAGCTGCTAAATTTCCGCAGTGCATTTATTTCTATGTGGCAAGACCTGTTTACCACGATTCAGGGCTGGCTGGCTCTCATAATAGTTTTTGGCTTTGGCGGCTGGCTTGTAGCGACCGCGGGGCTTCCTTTTCCTACTTTGCTTCTCGTTTTGCCTTTGGTGGAGGGGATTTCAAGTTCGATGGGCGATATCGGTCAGGCGATAGCGGGTTTTCAGGCACCGCTGGTAGCGGCGGAGAGGGTTTTTTCGATAATAGATAGAGTGTCTGATTACGAAGAAAGTGGGTCGTTGGAGCTTGACGGCTCGGCATTGCGGATAAGGGATTTGAATTTCAAGTATAGAGATGCAGAGCAAAACACTCTTCATGATATAAATTTGGATATAAATGCCGATGAAATGGTTGCGTTTGTCGGTGCTTCCGGTTCGGGCAAATCGACTATTCTGCGGGTACTGGCAGGCTTTTATGAGCAAGTTCGCTTAAGTGACACAAGAGAATCGTCCCCCTGTGTCACGGCATGGCGAGAAAATTTCGCTTATGTGGACCAGAGCTGTAAGTTGTTTGATATGACTATCAAAGAAAATATCGCAATGGGTCGCAAAGGCAATGCCGACGATGCAGATATTATAGCCGCTGCAAAACAGGCAGTCGCCCATGATTTCATCGAATTGCTGGAGCAGAAATATGATTCACCCTGCGGCGAGAAAGGAGCAAGCCTTTCGGGCGGGGAGAAACAGCGCATTGCCATTGCCCGTGCGCTGCTAAAAGGCTCGCCAATTTTAGTTTTTGACGAAGCCACGTCGTCGCTCGATGACAAAAGCGAGCAAGGTATTATGGATACCATTGAGAATCTGCGCCGTGACCACACCGTTCTGATAACAACGCATAAACTCAGCAACATAGTAACCGCTGACCGAATTGTGGTTATAGATAGCGGACGTATCGACGAGATAGGCACACATGATGAGCTGCTTGCGAAAAAAGGGCGATATGCGGCGCTATGGGAATCTCAATAAATGCTTAAAAAGTATACCACGGACTTTGGGCGATATAAAATGTTGACAGAATAGGCGACTGTATTGATGATTATGTCTTTGCTGTGAGGTAATTATTGATACATATCAATTGACTCCGCCTGAGTAGGTATTTCCTCATTTGAATCGGTGTCAGCGGTCGCATCTTCGCTGCTTTCCACATCTTGTACTCCTTGCTCAGCAGCTTGATTTTCGTCAGTTTCGACTAGGGATTCGTGATCCTCAGGATTTCTGTTTTCTGCCATCAGACTTGCTTCCATAGACACTTTGTAAAGCCTTGAGTCATACTCAGCTAAAAACCGATGATCTTTGAGCGGTACGTTATCGCCCTTTGCTATCCGCATGGCGATTCTCATCGCTTTAAGCTTATTGTCCGCACCGTCGCCGGCATTACCGACTTCTTTCATCGCGCTTGCAGTTGCCTCTTTGCTCTGAGCGGTTTCCTCTGCCGGTTCATCTGCTTGCTCCGTTTCCGGTGCTATAGGTTCAGTCAGCTCTTGCAGAGTTTCGTTGTTAGGTGTAGTTTCAGTGTGGCTTGATGTTGCATTTTTTGGCATTATTTGCTCAAGTTTTTTTGTTGCAGCACCGGCTTGCATGTGAGGTGGTGCTAATATAGCTCTCGCCCCTACACTCAGCTCTACGGTGTCTTTGCCCGGAGCGGTTTTTTCGTTTGTGCTTTGGATTTTACTTGCTTCATTTTTACTAAATGAAAAATAAGGTTTTGCCTGATTTGCTGATATGTTACTGACCATGAGATACACTCCTTTGTCCGATTCCGTTGCATCCATGCAACGGCGCATAAAATTGTGGCATCGTAGCTATAATATTATTTCGGAAAAAAATAGCACAGGTTTAGCAATTTAAGAGAATGTTTACAGCCTATTTACCGTTTGTTTAGTAGTTACAAGTCACACTACACGATGAAAAGTGCATAATGAAAAACTGATAACTTTGTAGCAGAGCACCAAGACACAACCGCTGCTGTTTCAATTGCCGTTTTTACACATCATTAACAGCAACAACAATTCACGGTCTGCTCTTTATGCTACTCTTTAAGCATTTTGTTTCACATATCAGTCATCAAAGACTTGTTTGTCAATAGGAAATCTCATACAACCTTGTATCATCGGTTTTGCTGTGATTCAGGCCTGCTTTTTCATATACTTTACACGCTCCTGGATTCCCTTTATCTGTAAGGACATAGCTTTCACTAAAGCCATTATCCCTAGCCCAATCAACAGCATATTTTACGAGCTTACTACCATATCCACTGCCTTGATATTTTTCGTGTATATCAACAGAGTAAATGAAAAATTGTGGCTTATCACAATCAAAGCAAGTTAACGAGTAGCCGTAAATCAAGCCAATCACTTTATCTTCGAGTTTTGCTACAATAGCAATGTTTTGTTTCTCCGAAAGAAACTTTTTGATTTGATCATGATTGCAGTCCGTCCACCACTCAACAATTTCGTTTATTTGAGGAATATCGCCGCTTTGTAACATTTCAAAAGTAAGGTTCATAATAGAAACTCCTTAATCTATATACTCAATATTATTAGTTAACGCATCAACATATCCACTCGGCTTATAAACTCTTACACACTTAAGTGCAAACAATTTATCAAAATAGCGAATAGTCGTTAAATATTCCGTTAAATGTGCCTTATCTTTAAAATATCCAGCGAGTGATGGGTTTGACCTACCATGTCGGGGCGTTCGCACGTTGCAAAGTGATATTTTAAGTACATATCAAACAGAGCATCGTCCATTTCGTCTATGGCACCGTCCAAGTGATGTGTCATGCCATCTGTTGCGACATAATGCAAACGGTTTACATCGAACTCAGTTATCAGCTTATCAATATCTTCTTTGCGTACAAGTTCTATAATATCCGAAGGAGTTGACTGCGTTGCAAAAGTTTCAGGGTTAATTTTTCCACTTTTGATATATTCAAAAACATCAAATCTCTTACGAACAAAAAACTCCCGAATAATAGTAGCATCAGATATACAATACGCTACAAAAACCACTCCACCCCTCTTTGTCACTCTGATAGCTTCGCTCAAAGCAGTTTGTTTGTCACTTTGCGTGTAAAGGTGATACATCGGACCTAAGAGTAGCGTTATATCATATGTTTCATCTGCAAATGCAGATAAATCAAGCGCATTTCCTTGTGTAATCGTAACCTTTTCGCCCTCTTTTGTATTTTCTTTAAATCTTTTTATGTTATGCTCAATGAGTTCAATGGCATCAACGCTATACCCCTTTTGAGCGAGTGCATGTGAATATCGCCCCGTGCCTGCACCAATTTCGAGAATTCGGTCATTAGACTTCAGGTACTTTTCAATATATCGCATTGTTGTCAAAAATTCCACGCAGCCGTGTTTACCTAAAAGTCGCTCGTCCTCACGGTCTTGATTATAATAGTCGATTAGATATTTATTTCCCTTCATTTTCTGTATACCTCGTTACCCAAAAAGCATTTAAAATTAAGATACATCTATTGCTTTATTTTAGCAGATTCTTAGTTGTATTGATATAGCTAATTTTTCAGATTTTGTTTTGATATATCCGCGCTGTTCTGGTACAATATGGACATAAAACAACAATTTTGGAGAATAAATATGATAGAAAATGATTCACTAAAGCTCGAAACTGAACGTCTGATACTAAGGCAGTTTGAATTATCGGATGCAGTAGGGTAATTTTGTTTTCTGTATTGCCTTGTTCGTTTTGAGCTTGGCGGTAGTAGTTATATTTTATGCGTTAGAGAAAAATGTATATGTATTTAGTGAGTTACCAGAGGATATACGCAAACAATATCAAAAGAAAGGTTTGAAAAAATGAAATTACAGACAGAACGATTGCGTATTGTCCATTTTACCTTAGATATGGCTGAAAGTGTACATCTTAATTCACTTGATGATGATAACAAAAAGTTTGTGCCCGATGAAGTATTTGAAACAAAGGAAGTAGCCGAAAATGTACTAAAATCACTCATATCATTTTATGACATAGATGGAAAACCGAAAGTTTATGCAATTGTACTCAATGATGGACAGCAAATAGGACACGTTCAAGCCGCACCTATTGAGAAGGGTTGGGAGATTGGATACCACATTGGTGCAGCTTTCACAGGCAAAGGCTACGCAACAGAAGCCGTAAAGATATTTATTCCCTTTATTTTGGACAAGCTGAAAGTGTCTGAAATCGTTGGAATATGCCATGCAGATAACTTGGCTTCACGCAAGGTCATGGAAAACTGCGGGTTTGCTTTGGAGTTTGAGAAGCTTGGACTGCCTCAATCGAAAATTAAAAGAATTAGAAAATACAGATATATCAAATAAAATTAAGCAACCAAGCCAATCGCCACGCTGTGTCGATTGACCTGCTTCAATTGTGTTCGATGTGTGGTGTCAAGCAGCGTACTCACCGAGGAAAAAACCCGTAAAGAGAGAACCTGCAAAAGACGAAAAGTACAGAAGTTTCTTCCCAAAAGACTATTCTTCCGAGCAAATTGAAAATGTGATTGTTGGGTTGCTAGCAGACTGGAAAGCAAAAGCTACGGCATGAACCATATATGCGAATTTTGCGGCAGGACGTTTACAGCAAAAGGCAATTTTTAACAGAAATACTGTCCAAAATATTTAAGGCACAGTATGAGCGAATAAGCCTGCGTTGTACATAAAGAAATCGCATCTCAGACCCCACGCTTCTGAGGATTCAGGGTGTGGGGCTGAATTTGACTCTATGTGATATAATAATTGCTACGCAATCGTCATATAAGATTTAAATGCATATATTCATAACGGCGCAGAATAATTTGTTTATATTGGGACTCTTGGGGTTTGCGCCTATGATATAATAATTTAAAACAGAGGGGGTAATGGAGTGGAACGATTTCAGCTATTAAATGCAGATGTGCCTGTGCTGTCTTTCTCGCATGACAGGACACTCATCGGCGATGCTTACTGCGATATAGTCGTACACGAACCGGACGGGTTGCCGATACGTATGAAAAACGTATGCACGGACACGACTCTAAGGGACTGGATTGAACGCCGCTCCATACCCGTAAACCGTCACCACATGGAAGCCGTCCTAGGTGCGCTCAACTTGGAAAAACCGTTTGACATCATGCGCTACTCTCATGCACTCAGCCTAAATGACACATTTTGGATGAAGGAAGAAAACGAGAAAGTCACCTTTGCCAAAATAAACCTTTATGACAATGAGTTTGACGAGGCATTGGGCTGGATAGCGTTCACAGGGCTACCCAGCGACATTTCCCGCAATCTAAGCACACCTGAACTCACAACCGAAGGGGTGCTTCCCAAATTTTGGCAACGGATGGGATTTGGCGATATCCAATTAGTGAAAGGCGGGACAAGTGGGTTCTCCAATGCAGGCTTTGAACCATACCGCGAAGTCGCAAGCCATATCATAGCAGGCAGGCTCGGCATTGCAACAGTTCCGTATACCCTGAAACAAGTGAGTGGAAAAATCGCGTCTGTCTCCAAGCTTTTCACCTCTAAAGAAAAAGGACTTATGACCGGCAATGAGTACATGGACTACAAATATCCAAATATAAAGACCAAAACACTGATTGAACTGTTTGCCGCCATAAAACAAGACGGAATAGACCCATACCCATTTTACGAGATGTGCTTCCTTGACTATATAATTGAAAACTTTGACAGGCACATGAACAACTGGGGTTTCTGTGTGGACAATCACACACAACGCATTTTAAGCATAGCACCCATTTGGGATAACGGAATGTCCCTAGACTACAGCAAACCAAAAGACCTGCGCAATAAATTTGACTTTGCAAGTTTTAGTTTGAAATACGACTTCGTAAAGGACTGTGAATATACAAAAGAGTTTCAAAGCAAAACAAACAAGCTGCTTGTGAGTATCAAGTCGGGTGAGTTATTTGAGCAGATATATGATGCGACAAAAGATTACTACCCGGACAGACAACTCACAGAAAAAACAATTTCGTTTGCCGAGGAAAGGTGTGCGGAGTTTTTTAAGCCCTTAGCCTCAGCAAGAGACGGCAAAAAGGAAACACCATCTTTGTTGGCGCGGCTAGAGCAAAAAAAAGAGGACATCTCAAAGCAAAAAAATAAAAACTCCGACCATAATAGGTCAAGTGCTAAGAACAGACCGAGACGATAACAGTCTGTGATTTTCTGAACGCTGTCATGGACTGCACCACATGAGTTGATATATCCATGGGGTTCTGCAAAACCTCACTGTCGTCCCTGATGCGAAAAAAGGCGAATTCACAATAGTCATAGGACACCGCCGTCACGCTGCGGCTGTACTCGCAGGACTCGCTGAAGTGCCGTGTGTGGTATCAGACATGATGATAACAATTTGTGCGCAAATGGTAGATTATAACGTAATTCGTTATTTATTTTGCACGAAAAACCACTCGCAGGAAAATTCCTGAAAGTGGTTTTTTCTCATTTGTGAGATGTTCTGCTAAAGTAGTGAGTTAGTACGAACACTCCACTCGCAATATAAATTGAATCCCCCTTGGGTGTTCGTATAACTCTCCATTGGTCGGAGTGAAGGGACTTGAACCCTTGGCCTCACGGTCCCGAACCGTGCGCGATACCAAACTTCGCCACACCCCGATGATTTATGAAAGCAAACCTCTCTCAACGCCAGAAGTCGGTCTTGGTTTTGCAAGCCATATTGTAATGCATAGTTGGAAATATTGCAACCAAAATTTTATTAAATTGAAATAATATGCCATTACGGCACGGAGCACTTTACATCAAAACCCATATAATATATAATGATTACTGCGTAATCATTATATAGGATTTAAATGCATATATCATTACGGCGCAATGGGCGTGTGCGTACTTGTGGTCTTGCGTTTGCGCCTATGATATAATGATCCTCACGCAATCATTCAATAAATTTGGAGGTAACCTATGAACTTAATTTATGAGAAGCTTCTCAAGTGCCGTGATATTGTGCGGAGTAAGACTGATTTTGTGCCGAAAGTGGCGTTGGTGCTGGGTTCGGGGCTTGGCGGATATGCTGATGAGATTGATGTCAAAGCGACTGTCAATTATAGTGAAATCGAAGGATTCCCCGTAAGCACGGTTCCCGGTCATCAGGGGCGTTTTGTGTTTGGAAATGTCGGTGATGTGCCTGTTGTTGTAATGCAGGGGCGTGTCCATTATTACGAGGGTTATCCCATGACCGATGTTGTGTTGCCGATTCGACTGATGGGTCTTTTGGGTGCAAAGGTGCTGTTTTTAACAAATGCTTGCGGTGGAGTAAACCCCTCGTTTGCAGCGGGAGACTTCATGCTCATTAAAGATTCTATCCTTTTTAATGTGCCAAATCCGCTGATTGGTGAAAATATCGAAGAGCTGGGAACCAGATTCCCTGACATGAGCGAAATTTATAAGAAAGATTTACGCGAACAAATTAAATCCGCAGCACAAGCGATAGGTGTAAAAATGCAGGAAGGCGTGTATATGCAGTTTACCGGTCCGTCTTTTGAAACCCCTGCGGACATTCGTTTTAGTGCAACTGCGGGAGCTGATGTTGTCGGTATGAGTACAGCATGCGAGGCAATTGCGGCGAACCACATGGGTCTCAAGGTTTGTGGAATTTCCTGCGTTTCAAATCTCGCTGCAGGCATCTCGAAAACACCGCTCACACATGATGAAGTTCAGGAGATGGCAGACAAGTCTGCCCCGCAGTTTAAAGCATTGGTTACGGAGTCGATAAAGAGAATTGGGCAACTATAGAATCACAGTGTCTGATAAAATGAAAAAGATTGAGCAGATACTTAACAGAGTTCGTAAACCTGCCGGATATATCGGCGGTGAGTTTGGGCAAATCACAAAAAGCAGTAGTGAGGTCAAGGTTCGCATAGCACTGTGTTTTCCTGATACATATGAGATTGGAATGTCCAATCTCGGGATGCGTATTATCTACGGTGCGCTCAACGAGATGGACGGGGTCTGGTGCCAGCGAGTATTTGCACCATGGACTGATATGGAAGATGAGATGCGAAATGCAGATATTCCGCTTTTTGCGCTTGAAAGCCATGAAGCCATACGTGATTTTGACGTGATTGCCTTTTCACTCGGATATGAGCTTTCATATACAAACATGCTGAATATGCTTGACCTTGCGGGAATTGCGCTTAGGAGCGAGGAGCGCAGCGACATTGACCCGATTATCATAGCAGGTGGGTCGTGTTGTTATAATCCTTTGCCTGTTGCTGATTTCGTGGATTTGTTTGTAATCGGCGAAGGTGAGGAAATCTCGCCACAACTTGTCTCAATGTATATGGCGAGTAATGGCAAGGCAGATTTTCTGCAAAATGCAAGCAAAGTGCCGGGTGTTTATGTACCTGGGTTGTACGATGAGGGTTCACCTCAGATAAAAAAACGTATTGTTAAAGATTTGGACAACTCATATTTTCCTACTGCTCCCATTGTTCCGTCTGCTTCGATTGTACATGACAGGGCTATGGTTGAACTTTTTCGCGGATGCCACCGTGGGTGTAAGTTTTGCTCGGCAGGTCACACTACGGGACCATTTCGTGTGCGCTCACCTGAAAAGCTGCGGGAGCAGGGGATAGTATCGCTTCAAAATTCCGGTTATGATGAACTTGCGCTGCTGTCGCTCAGTACCAGTGACTATCCGCATCTCGATGTGCTTTGCGATAGTCTGATAAGTTGGTGCGAGCCTCGGAAAATAAATCTCTCTCTACCGTCGCTCAGAGCGGATAATTTTAGTATCGACCTTATGCAACGTGTGCAGAAGGTCAGAAAATCAGGTCTGACATTTGCTCCCGAGGCGGGAAGTCAGAGGTTACGCAACCATATTAATAAAAACATCACTGAAGAAACTCTCCTTGGTGCGTGTGGCGTGGCTTTCGGCGGTGGTTATAATGCCGTTAAGCTGTATTTTATGTTGGGACTTCCCACCGAAACAGATGAAGATGTCCTCGCGATAGCCGCTCTGGCGCACAAAGTATTGGATACATGGAAAACGCATACAAACAATGAGCGCAGAGGTGTTCGTATCACTATTTCCACGTCTTGCTTTATACCAAAACCACATACGCCGTTTGAAAGAGAAGGGCAGATAAGTATTTCCGAATATCTACGGCGTGTTAAGCTCCTCAAAGATGATATCAGGTCAAAGAAAATTACATATAATTGGCATTCGCCCGAGCAGGGACTCATTGAGGCGGCACTTTCCCGTGGTGACAGGGAATTGGGGAGAGTCATTGAGGCTGCATGGCGCAGTGGGGCTAAGTTTGATTCGTGGAGTGAGCATTTTTCGCTTGACACTTGGCTTGCCGCATTTAGTCAGTGTGGCTTAGACCCTGAGTATTTTGCCATGCGCGAGCGAGCAAACGATGAAAAATTGCCTTGGAGTTTTATAGATGTAAAGGGGGTGGGGTAGTGTGAGTAAGATTAGATGTCTTTACTCAAAAACCGGCAGAGCCAAGTTCATTTCACATCTTGACCTGATGGCGACGTTTAAGCGTTCATTTTTAAGAGCAGGTGTGAAACTCACTTACTCTGAGGGATTTAATCCGCACCCATATATTTCCGTCGCTCTGCCGTTGTCTGTCGGGTGTGAGAGCGTTTGTGAGCTTATTGATGTGGGTTTTTCGGGTAAGGAATTTCCTCGTCATATAAATGATTTTCTGCCGGACGGACTCAGTATTCTTGAAGTCTATCCGCCAGGACGTAAGTTTAGTCATATAAAATGGGTGAAAGTAAGTTTTTCCGTACGTTATGGCGAGAATACGAGCAAATACAAAGACGAAAAAAAAGGAAGTGCGGAAAACACGGAATTCATTGCAGAGTCTCTCAAAGAGCTGTTTGCAAGTGAAAGCCTTGTTATTCCTAAGAAAACAAAAAGCGGAGTAAGTGAAGTTGACATTATGCCTCACGTCAATTGTGAGCATATACGGATTTTAAGTGATTTCGATATCGAGATTTGCGCCGTCATTTCAGCACAAAACCCAACGGTCTCTCACAATGATTTCTTGAGTATTATCGGTATGAATAGAAAAATACAGACTCCAAACCACTTTTTACTTAAACGGATTGAAATATACGATGCTGATATGATAGAATTCAGATAGACATAAATTATCACTGTTTACCAAAACTTAGCGATATAGTTTACGAAAGGACGTTGAGATGATGGCTATTGAATCTGCTGTAAAAAGAATTGGGGTCTTGACATCAGGCGGCGATGCTCCGGGCATGAATGCCGCAATCAGAGGTGTTGTGAGGACGTGTGAATGTCTCGATATTGAATGTATCGGTATCAGACACGGCTATGCAGGGCTTATCTCCGGTGATTTCATAAGTTTGAATCAGTCCATGGTCAAAGGAATCACCGTTCGCGGCGGTACCATACTCTGTACGGCGAGGTCGAAGGAATTTACCACGCCGGAAGGGCTGCAAAAGGCCGCTGATATTTGCAGACATATGGGGATTGAGGGGCTTGTGGTTATCGGCGGAGACGGCACTTTTCGCGGAGCGCTTGCTCTTTCTCAACACGATATTTCTGTTGTCGGCATACCTTGCACAATAGACAATGATATCGGCTGCACAACTTATACTATTGGTTTTGACACTGCGTGCAACACCGCAATTGATGCTGTCGACAGGCTCAATGACACCATGCAGTCGCACGAGCGTTGCTCGGTTGTTGAGGTAATGGGGCGCCATGCAGGACATTTGGCTCTTGCGGTCGGTATTGCAACGGGAGCAACTATTATTTTGGTTCCTGAGGTGGAGTATGATTTTGATAAAGATGTTATAGAGCGCATAAGGACAGCTCGCCTTGCAGGACGAAATAACTTTGCAGTTATTGTCGCTGAGGGCGCAGAGCCTGCATATGGTGTCGCTGAAAAAATCGCCGATGCAACCGGCATTGAGACGAGGCTGACTGCACTGGGGCATATTCAGCGGGGCGGTTCCCCTCATGTCCGTGACCGAATTGTGGGAACATCTATGGGCTTTAAAGCTGTTTCGCTTTTGGCTTCCGGTAAAAAGTCACGTATCATTGCTATGCGCGGTGATAAGTTTATAGATATTGATATAGTCGAAGCACTGAGCCTTACAAAGAATTTTGATTTTGAAATGTACAAAGCATTCTCTGCTTTGACTTTTCTTGACAAGCAAGCACTGCTCCGGACGTTCTGATATGGGCTCGGGCGGTGATGTTTATTATTAATAATCAGAAGAAGTATGAAAAAGTGGTATGGATTTAATTTTTATGGAGAATCATTATGAAACACTATCCGGCAGAACCTTATCGCATTAAAGTTGTAGAAACACCAAACATTTTGACAAGGGAAGAACGAATTGAGGCAATCAAAGAGGCAGGATATAATACATTTCTTTTAAAGTCAGAGGATTGTTATATTGACCTGCTGACCGACAGCGGGACCAATGCTATGAGCGACCGCCAGTGGGCGGGAATGATGATTGGCGATGAAGCCTATGCGGGGTCGCGCAACTGGCTTCATTTGGAAGGGGTTATTAAGGAGTATTTTGGCTTTAAACATGTTATACCTACCCATCAGGGCAGGGGTGCCGAGAATATTTTGTCTACGCTGCTTATAAAGCCGGGCGATTATGTTCCCGGAAATATGTATTTTACTACCACACGCTATCATCAGGAAGCAAATGGTGCTATTTTCAGGGATATTGTGGTTGATGAAGCTCATAACCCCGAAATTGACCTGCCGTTTAAGGGGAATATTGATCTAAATAAGCTTAAGTCGCTTATCGACGAGGTTGGCGCGGAAAAGATACCTTATGTCTGTCTGGCGGTCACAGTGAATTTAGCGGGCGGGCAGCCTGTTTCGATGGCGAATATGCGCGATGTGAGAAGTCTTTGTGACAAGCACGGTATTAAGGTGTTTTATGACGCAACACGTTACGCCGAAAATGCTTATTTTATTAAATCCCGCGAGCAGGGTTATGAAGATAAGACTATTAAGGCGATAATCAAAGAGATGTTCAGCTATGCTGACGGTGCGACCATGAGCGGGAAAAAGGACGGTATCGTCAACATGGGCGGTTTTTTGGCGATGAATGATGATGATATGTACACACATGCTCGTGAGATGGTGGTTGTTTTTGAAGGTATGCCTTCTTATGGCGGTATGTCGGGGCGTGATATGGAAGCTTTTGCCATTGGTATTAAGGAAAGCTGTAAGTTTGAGTATATATGCCATAGGGTTGAGCAAGTGGCTTATCTTGGCGATAAGCTCATTGAAGCGGGTATTCCTGTTGTGAAGCCTATAGGCGGTCACGGAGTTTTCTTAGATGCTCGGGCGTTTTTGCCGCACCTTAAGCAAGAGCAATTACCCGCCCAGTCTTTGGCTGCACACCTTTATATCGAGTCGGGTGTTCGCTCTATGGAGCGGGGTTTCGTTTCTGCCGGTCGCGATAAGGCGACAGGGGAGAACCATAAGCCGAAGCTGGAAACGGTCAGATTAACAATTCCGCGCCGTGTATATACGTATGCGCACATGGATGTGACGGCTAATGCCATTATTAACCTTTACAAAAATCGGGATTCCATACGCGGGCTAAAATTTGTATATGAGCCGCCAATGTTAAGGTTTTTTAATGCCAGATTTGATTATTGCGAATAATTTTTATAATGGAGGATTACATGATGATTAACAGAGTTGAAACTAAAGATGCTCCCACAGCAATAGGCCCGTATTCACAAGCTACCATTTTCGGGGATTTGGTCTACACATCAGGGCAGATTCCGCTGTCTGCGGAGACGGGAGAGGTCGTAGGCGATGATGTAAAGTCGCAGACTGAGCAGGTTTTGAAGAATTTAAAGGCGGTTCTTTCAGCAGCAGGCAGTGATTTGTCATCTGTTCTTAAAACGACGTGTTTTATCACGGATATGGCGCATTTTGCTGATTTTAACGAGGTGTATTCGTCATACTTTACCGATGATAAGCCTGCACGCTCTTGTGTTGCCGTCAGACAGCTTCCGAAAAATGTTTTGGTAGAAGTTGAGGCGGTTGGTGTGGTGAGGAAATAGTGTAGCGCAAAGAAGCCCTGCTTTGCAAAAATAGTTTGGTGGACTTGATGAATGAAACTCTTTTTGAACAATTAAATACAGTTTATAAGCCGATGTGTGAAAAATCCGGAGAAATATGTGACTGCCTACAAAATAAAGGTTATAAGATATCAAGCGGCTTTTACAACAACCACTCCAAGAGAATAGACGGAGAGTTCGCTACTGAATTTTTTCCAATCCCAATAATATCAATAGAAAATATCGGAGATATAGGTATTGATATAGATGAAATATGGCTTGAAGTAGTGATGCCTAAGGAAAAAGCGGTGGATTTTGATTACTCACACATTGGAGAAAAGCACAAGTTTGAATTATATGGCGCGGACAATTACCTAACCGACCTATATAATGAACATCTAAATATCACAGATATAACAGAGAAAATAGCTGCTAGCGAGGAGTCTCGTTTTTGTATTCTTGTTTACTTTGAACAGGATGTCGATATTAGCGATATAATCGCAGCTACTGAAATTTTTGCAGTATAAGTACTATTCCACATTCATAATTTGACAATGCCATAATATAGATTTGAAGGAGTGGCAAAATGGATTATAACAAGATAATTTCAAGTCTCAGAAAGTTCGGAAGTACCGAGCAAGATATTTGCAGACATGGACTAGGCGTAACGCCTGAGCAGATAAATGAGGACGTTATCATTGCGCCGTGGTGGAAGCCAAGTGTTTTGCCAAAACTTGGGGAGGCGAAACTATTAACTAATACAGCCAAACTCGGAATAGCTGTGTGGAATATTGAAAACGCAGATAGAGTGATGACATATATAAGAACCGGACTTGGTGCGCCTCAGTTTTTAGAAGGGTTGTTGCCATTAGGCTTGACAAAATGTAAGCGAATTATATTTATAGGTTCTGTTGGTTCATTAGATCCAAACATAAATATCGGCGATATTGTTATCCCTGAATATTCAGTTTGTGGTGATGGTGCGAGTAGATATATCGCATCTGAGGATTTATCTCATGATGTGTTTGGCGAGAAAGTATATCCCGATTTAAGTATGCTTGACAATACAGTTTCCGAAACAAAGCGGATATGCAATGAATATGATGTGAAGTGGCATATAGCTAAAAATTTCAGCAGTGACACTATCACCGCTGAGTTTGCCCACATTGATGCAATTCTCAAAATGGACTGCAACGTAATAGAAATGGAAACGGCAGTTGCATTCAGAGCGGCAAGTCTCATGAATATTGCTATGACTGCTATTTTTAGTGTTTCTGATAATGTAATAACAAAAAAATCTTTAGTAAGCGGAAGGTCAAACGAAGAGATGGAATACCGTGAATTCACAAGGCGCGAAATATTCCCGGAAATAATATTGTCGGTTTTTAACAAAAAGATAGAGGCTTTCGTTTTGGAGGCGACACCTAGATTCGAACTGGGGAATGGTGGTTTTGCAAATATAGGTTTAATAGGGGAGTGAGTCGTTGCAATTGTTGGGTTATTTGCAGTTGATGTTTTGTCTGTGACCTCTATTAATTCGGAGGTGGTGGCTTTATTCTGATATTCGGTGCGTACATAGCAATTTCCTCGTCTCGCCTATAGAGATGCATCTTAATTAACTACGAAGGGTGAATACTCGACATCACCAGTCCTGATATGTACTCGGTAACGGTTTTATTGCTTTTATCGGCATTATATCTGATAGTGTTTTGAGCATCAGCGGATAATTGTAACGACCGTAGAAGCCTTTCCTCTCTGGCAGCATTTACAACGTGTTTCGCTTTGTCCGGCATTTCTCCATCACCTTTGCGCCAGATTACATCATATTCATCGCTCATTATAATAGCACCTCTTTCAATAGTTTTTCATTTTGCCTTGTTATTAGGTCGGCATGTATTACATACACATGTCCATCTGAGCCGCTGTCTGTAATTACCTCGATAGCTCTTGCCTTAGAGTCGAATCCTAAAAACATAAGCTTTTCAGGAGTAATTCGCATTTCTTTAATAACGTATGTGTTTTCAAGAACAAACATTATATCCTCGTCTGATATTCGATGTTTTCTCGCTGATTCAAGAATAATTAAATGTTCCACAATAACCTCATGTTTACTTGTTTCGTTGTTGATATCATAAATCTAACGTCCTCGATAGACCTGCGTTTGTCAGGGTGCGCAAGTTTTTGAACTCTTCCCAATCTTCTTCCGTTAGTTCATCCTCGGCAGCTCCGGCAGCTGCAAGTATTTCTTGTATTGCTTCTATTCTTTGTTCTCGAGCCGAATCAACAAGAGCAACATCGCTATCAGCAATTTCTTCTTCAAGAATATTAATTATAGCTCGCCGTCCGGTGGGTAGCCTGACCGAAGTGCCATCAGCTATAAATTGTCCATCATCAACGAAGTAACCCTGATATGTCTGTATCATACTGTCACGCTCCTTGCGGTTCATTTTACCCTGCCTTGATGCCACTAATTATAACAGAATCAGTGATTTTGTCAAGTAAAGCAAAGTCCCTCACGGTTTACTGATGTAATACTTTGAGGGACTTTACCGCCCATTATTCATTCCGTTGTTGTGCAAATCGCTTGTTTTCTCCGACGGCAACATGTTATAGTATATTTAGTAGTATTGCATTTTAGAAACAGTGAGGAGTTTGGCGTGAAAAATGAGTAATTTATATCGCCGGAATTGTTTTTTGACCTAGTGTGTGATACGATGTGTTTCGTGTTTAACGGTAAATTTTAAGGAGAAAGTGATGAAAAGTTGAGCAGAAACAAATATATAGATAACAATATTATATACTTATCGGAGTATATTGAATCTGATTATAGATTTCTATATGACACATGGTATGAAGATGAAACTGTTTTAGGGTATAATTGGAAAATGCCGTATTCATTTGATGATTATTGCTCCAATTTTGTAAATAGTAAATCGAGTTATTGGGAAGCAGTTATTATCCGTTGCGAAGATAATATAATCATCGGACGGATAGGTTTATCTGCGGATATACCCGACTTAACGATAGCTATTTTTAAAGAGTATAGAAACCAGCAGTACGGAAAAATGGCATTTTCGTTGGGCATCAAGTATTGCTTTGAAACGCTTGAAATGGAAAAAATATATGCGGGTTGTTTTGAGGGTAATGGACCAAGCAGAAAAATGATTGAGCAATGTGGATTTATTCGCAACCCTGATGGAGATACTGTTGAGCCTCATATTTTTACAGGTAAAAACAGATTGCAGATTGACTATGTTTTAGAAAATCCTCGCTATTCCAAATAGGATTTAGCAAACCATCAATCACCTCCGTGAATCTATGATCCCTATACGACCCCTATCATATCAGGTTTAGTCGAAAAGTCAAAAATTTTCACATAATAAACCCGAGTGATTAAACACACAACAAAACCCCTCAAATCCTGCAATCACAGTGATTTGAGGGGTTTTATTTTTGGAGGCGACACCCAGATTCGAACTGGGGAATGATGGTTTTGCAAACCACTGCCTTACCACTTGGCTATGTCGCCCTGTTTAAAAGTTCGGGCATAGGGGTTTCCCTCCTATGCCCCGTATGGAGCGGGCGACGAGGCTCGAACTCGCTACCTCCACCTTGGCAAGGTGGCGCTCTACCAGATGAGCTACGCCCGCTTAGTGCCGCATATGCGGCTGGTTTGGTGCCTCCGGTCGGAATTGAACCAACGACACGCGGATTTTCAGTCCGCTGCTCTACCGACTGAGCTACAGAGGCATGCGGATTATAGTAAATAGTGGCGACCCAGAACGGACTCGAACCGTCGGCCTCCAGCGTGACAGGCTGGCGTTCTAACCAACTGAACTACTGGGCCATTGCCAAGAGATTATACAATAAGACAAAACATAATGCAAGACCTTTTTTATTTTTAATTTGCCTTTTTAATTTGATTTGTTTTTAGATTGAGGGGATTAGTACTGATGTTTACAGGGAAAATACTGGAAACATATAAGCTTTTAACTGTTAAAAGTTCCGCAAGCGCCGCAGGTACCGCCTGCATGATTAATAGATTGATGTTCCGGGCATCCCCTGGCGCAATGTCTGGCACAATGGGTCTGTGAGGCATAGTGTTGCACCATTATATGATCTTGCCGAGCAACAGTTGCCCTACCGCAGCCCCCGCAGACTGCTTCACACCACCTCGTCAAACCTCCTACACCATGCGGGTGATTCCCACCCCTGGTCCATACATGTGTCACGGTATGTGTGGCTGTCTGCCTGCTGCACGTACTACAAACACGCCTGCAACCACTGCCTCCAGCAGCCCATCCGCTTTGAACAGTTGAGTGTTGCTGGACCCATGCATTAGCACGTCCGCACCCGGCCACCGTACAAGAGCTGGTTCTGCGGCAATTTGCCCCGTTGGCTGCCCACGTGCCGCCCTGACTGCCGCCTCTTTGATGTGAGTCAATCACCGGTCTTCCGCAACCGGCCGCTTGACATGTTCTTGTTCGACTGCAAGTAGCACCATTGTCTGCACCTGTGAACACAGGGTTGTTAAGGTTTGCAATATGCGCTTCCACTTGTGCGTTACAATTGGGTACTGTACAGACCCTAACGCAGCCTATGCCGCCAGCAACCCAACCACTGCGAGTTGTTTCATGCCTTCTTGTGACCCTGCTGCACTGAACAACAGTACATACAGAACGGCAGTTATTTCCACTTACTTCAAAAGCTGACTGCCCACCGTGTCTGATTGTCACTGTCACTTCACTTAGAATATGTGTGTCCGCAAATTGCAGCTCGATATCTGCACTAAGCAAGGTGTCTGCAACTGATGCATCGCCGTGATAACCGGTCAGTTCATTTGCAAGATTGCCCGGATAGGGTCTTATACTAAACGCAGCTTCATCTCCGTAAGAAAACAAATTATTAAACACTGCATAATCGCCACTCGGGGTTTCAAAGGCACTTGCATTTTCACCGGCAAAATTAAACTGTATTTCTCCTGTTTCTGTATTGCCTATATTTCTTACAGTTATTTCCCGCCAGTCTAAGGTTTCCATACAGGTTTGGTAACCCAGCGCAAAAACATCATATGATGCAACAGATATTCCTATGTGCGTGTAAGTTACACGGATTGTTATTACTCCATCTACAGCATCTTCGGGATTTACGGTGTATGTTATTGTGTCGAACCCGCGGGCGGTCAACTCATCAAAATGCTTGTCGCCAATACGAAAATCTGCTCTCGAGACACCTACCGAATCCCCCATGTAACCATCGGATAGGGTATTGGTAATTTCCACATTTCCGCTAACAACTTGCCGTCTAAACTTATTATTGGTCAAAGAATCATCAGCATGACCTGAGTACAATGCTGCGTTATCCGCAGAACGTCTGGCGGGGTAAGTGTCAAATTCAAGCCTGACATCATAAGGCACTCTTGCTGTTGGCTCCTCCTGCCTTAATATAAAGTTGCCGCAGTCTGAAGTTAGTGTCAGTCCAATTTGAGTGTTCATAACATCATTATCATTTTCTGTGCGGTCGAGCGCGCTGACTACGTATGTGGTGCCATATGCATCTTTAATTGGCTCCCCGTCTGCCATCCACAAGTGATGCCAACTGCTGAGCATATCAGGGCTGAAAGTCTGTGTAGTTTTTGAACCTTCGCTGTCATCAACAATTATTAAACCCTCTCCATAACTGAGTATTTCACCCAACCAAGGATTTCCAATGAGGGGAAACGTACCTTCAACGAGAACCGGTGCTGCGGGCGGGTTTTCAGGATTGGGCTCATCACCGTTGTCAGTCCCTCCATTGTCAGTCTCACTGCTGTTAGTGTCATTCGTATTAGTATTTTCGTCATTATTACTGTCTCTATCCGAGTGAGGGTTGTTGTAATCAGTGTTAGTGTTACTCTGCCTGTTGCTGCTGCTTGTGGTGTTTGGAAGGTCATCGCCCAAAAATTCATCTTCCTGTACGGGTGAAGGTGAACATGGACAGTAATCGTAATTTGTTGTATGAATCTGTGCATCTTGCAATACAGCATCTTGTCCTGAAAATGCAATCGCTGAACCACCCACAAAGAGAGTAATGGCTATCAGCAGTACTGCCGGCATCTTTGCAAATCTTTGGAATGTGCATTTTCCTGCGATTGCTATACATGCAACTAAAATAACGTGCGGAACTACCCACCAGTTAAACAAAACGAGCATGGCGTTAAAGTTTTGCATAAAAACAAGAAGTAAAATTCCGGCAAACATAAAAATGTGTATAGCACTAAAAAGACTAAGCCTATTCCGTCGATTGTGTAGTTTTTCGTTTTCCATTATGGCGATAGTCTTATAATAACTGCTTTTATCGGTATTGCGAAGCGTTTGTATATGTTTTCTGCTTCGCTTTTCATCTTCTTGTTTTTGTTTTAGAGCATTAATATTGAACATTAATGCTATGATAACACCGGATATTGTGAGCAACACTGCCAATATCGACCATGAAGGTACTCCCGGAGGAGCGTAAAGGCTGTAATCTGCACCGACTTCGATAAATGGCGCAATCGGTATTTCTTCATCACTTCTTATGCCGAGTTCAAAAACTTCTGTCTCGGCCGCCGGATCTTCATCCGTTTTACCTATGCCGCTGCGATTAGAGCATGAACATCCGCTGCTTATGCAACAGTCGCTGCCTTCACAATAAGGTGAGGGCGTTACAGCAAGTGCCCGTGTTGTGGCGAGAACAGTAACGGATACGACCATTAACATAAGCACGAGAATAAGAGTTGATGTTTTTGCGCCAATGCCGTATCCGGCAGACTTACGTGATTGATTTTTCATGACAATTCCTCCATTTTTAGGCATCCCTGAAAACTCGGTGACCGACAGAGATAGCGGGGTAGTGGGGCATAAAATGTGCCCACATAACAAAGAGCCGTGCGGTAAACACACGACTCAAATAATGAGCTATAATAGCTAACTAACCGGAAGTTTAGAAAATGTGAAAAAATGGCGAAAAGTGTGAAAAAATGTGTAAATTTTTCTTGACTTCTTACTACCTAAATGTTATAGTGCAGTTGTGTTCGGAGTAGTGTGAGAGCTATTTACATGTGCCACCTGAGTTGGCATTATGTGAGATGATATAGGCTGGTATCCTTTATCATTCCCATTCACACAAGATAGCGCCTGAGTGCGCTATTTTTGTGCTCGCCCATAACCGTATTATAAAAGAAATATTTTGTCAAGGGTTATTTTTAGTTTTTTGCCGGTTTTTTGAAAAATTTTTATAATGGCGGTGTGCTAGCCGCGTTGAAGTCCGCAATGCGGCGCATCGGGGGCTTCGTAAGAATACCACACCGACTCGGTTTGTCAATATTGAGTTTTAGGCAAAACTACCGACAAAAAAGTTTGACAGGTAATTTTGCTCGTGATAAAATTGGTTGCTTTGTAGTGACCAACACTTGAGGCATGACGAACTCCTGAAGGATTTCAAAAAACAGACAGAATATTAAAGGTCTATAACCCCGCCTTTGATGTAACAGGTCACCCTCTTTACTTTTACTAAAGGGCAGGGGTTAAAAAGGAGTATAAAAAGTATGTTAGATAGATATATGTCTGATTACGAAGCCCAGAAGCTGATATGCGAAGTCGGTAGGCGAGTATACGAGAAGAACTTTGTAGCCGCAAATGATGGAAACTTTTCAGTTAAAGTCGAGGAAAACGCCATTTGGGCGACACCTACAGGCGTGAGCAAAGGCTTTATGACACCCGGCATGATGGTGAAGCTCGATATGCAGGGGAATGTCTTAGACGGCACCCACAGACCATCGTCTGAAATTAAAATGCACCTGCGCGTATACAACGAAAACCCGGAAGTAAACGCAGTGGTACACGCTCATCCTCCGGTTGCAACATCACACGCAATTGCCGGAATACCGCTGGACAGACCCATTTTGCCCGAAGCCGTGATTATGTTGGGTACAGTGCCTGTTGCCGCATATGCCACTCCCGGCTCGGAAGGGGTAGCCGACTCCATAGCACCATATTGCAGAGAACATAACGCAGTGTTGTTAGCAAATCACGGAGCGTTAACATGGGGAGATGACCTCATGCAAGCGTACCACCGCATGGAATCACTTGAACATTACGCACTGGTTATGATGTATACCTCAAACATCATACAGCGATACAACGAACTGGACTGCTCACAGATTTCAGACTTGGTAAAAGCGAGAGAGAGCATGGGAATAAAAGCGGGCGGAGTTCCACCCTGCAAAGAAGGGCCGAAGCAAAATCCGGACTTGGAAAAAATGATTGAAGAGGTAGTTGAAAAGACCTTGAGAGAGTACATGAAAAGGTGAATTCAAACACACAGAGCTACCCGCAAAAGAAGAGCTATCAAACTTTGAAAGACCAGACCCAAATGAGTATCGAAATATCGAGTTTTAATCACTACCAAAAAAGCAAGGGCTGTAGCAAAATGCTACAGCCCCTTCCTGTGGTGGGAACAACTGGGCTTGAACCAGTGACCCCATGCTTGTAAGGCATGTGCTCTCCCAGCTGAGCTATGCTCCCAAAAAGCCTACCGAAAAGGCAAGTGCAATTATACTAAACCTGAAAACTCTTGTCAATAAGAAAATGCAGTTAATTTGCCAGTTAATTTGTCTTATTCACCCAGCAGCTCTTTTACTTCTGCAATTCTGTGCTTTAATTCCTTGAGCTCGATGTTGTCTCCGAAGATTTTTTGAGTGGCATTAAGCGCCTGCTCAAACCCGCGAAGCGCAGCTTCGTAATCGCCTTTGTCGGTTGCGACAGAGGCTTCATCAATAAGATCATCGATGGAGGCTAAGTTACCTAAGTTGCTCAAATCATCTATTTTCATGTCATTATCGTTATTATTCATGGTGTGTCAAATCCTCAACTAAAAAGCAAAAAGAAGCTCAAACACTTCTTTGAAAAAAATTCTTGACATTGTCGTCGGTTGTGTTAGAATAGTAAGTTGTGTGCAAAAATATGGACAAAACTCCATAGCTAACGAATTCATGATATCAGTAATGTTGCATTTTGTCAATACGGTATTTTGAAAACATAACAACGCTACCGTGAGTGTCGAAACTGTTTTAATTGGGAGTGAAGTTGATGCCAAAAGATATTCTCTACGGAAAGACTCTGCGCAAAAGTTACGCAAAGACCGAAGAAATCCTTGATATGCCGAATCTCCTTGAGATTCAAAAGCATTCATATAACTGGTTTCTTGATACAGGGCTTCGCGAAGTGTTTCATGATGTCGGATCAATAGTAGATCATTCGGGTAATCTCGAATTGAGCTTCATTGACTACAACATGAATGACAACCCTAAATATTCCATTGAAGAATGTAAAGCCAGAGATACTACGTATGCTGCACCTATAAAGGTGAGTGTCCGTTTGCGTAACAAAGACACCGAGGAGATAAAAGAACAGGAAATCTTCATGGGTGATTTCCCGATAATGACAAATGCCGGCACCTTTATTATTAATGGTGCGGAGCGTGTTGTTGTATCGCAGATTATTCGCTCGCCAAGTGTTTATTACGAAAAGAAAACCGATATCAAAACCGCATCCACCATATATTCGGCAACACTTATACCATACAGAGGTGCTTGGCTTGAATACGAGACAGATCCTTCGGATGGTTTTTATGTGCGTGTTGATAAAAACAGAAAACTTCCCGTCACTTGGCTTTTACGTGCAATTGGCAGACCCAGCGAGGAACCTTATTCCGGTATCGCTGCGGCGGGTGCGGAAAATGGCGCGGAGAGCAATGCAGAGCTGCTTAACATATTCGGAAACGATGAACGCATCGCGGCGACTCTGGAAAAAGATGCGTGCACGAGATCTGATGAAGCACTTATTGAACTCTATAAGAGACTGCGCCCCGGCGACCCACCTACAGTTGAGAGTGCTCAAACACTGCTTACAAATCTGTTTTTCGATTCCAGACGCTACGATATCTCAACAGTCGGACGATATAAATTCAACAAAAAACTTGCCCTTTGGTCAAGACTCGTTGGTCAGACCTTAGCATATCCCGTTGCAAACCCGATGACCGGAGAAATTATTGCCGAAGCAGGAGAGCAGCTTACAGAAAAACGCGCACGCGAAATAGAAAGTTGCGGGGTAAATGATGTATACGTAACAGTCGATGGGCGTGAAGTTAAAGTTTTTTCAAACGGCATGGTATATCTTGATGGATTCGTTGATTTCGACCCACTGAAAGAACTGGATATCAAAGAGAAAGTGCGCTTTGTCGTACTTCGTGACTTGCTTGAAAAGTTTTCCGGGGATGAACTTCGTGATGCCATCCGTGATAATGTCGATCTCTTGATTCCAAAGCATCTGATTGCCGATGATATTTTCGCCTCGGTAAATTACCTTAACTGCATTGCGTACGGTATTGGTCATCCTGATGATATAGATCATCTTGGCAACAGACGGCTTCGCAGTGTTGGCGAGCTTCTTCAGAACCAGTTTCGTGTAGGTTTTTCTCGCATGGAGCGTGTTATTCGCGAAAGAATGACTCTCCAAGACCTCGATATAATAACTCCGCAATCACTCATAAATATCAGACCTGTGACTGCGGCTGTAAAAGAGTTTTTTGGTTCATCGCCGCTATCGCAATTTATGGATCAGACAAACCCGCTTGCCGAACTTACGCATAAGCGGCGTCTCTCTGCTCTGGGACCGGGTGGTCTTTCACGTGAACGTGCAAGTTTTGACGTCCGTGACGTTCATTACAGTCATTATGGGCGTATGTGTCCGATAGAAACACCCGAGGGTCCGAACATTGGTCTTATTTCATACCTTGCATCTTATGCACGTGTCAACGAATACGGCTTCATGATTGCTCCGTTTAGAAAAGTAGACAAAGAGCAGATGCGGGTCACTGACGAGATTATCTACCTTACGGCTGATATGGAAGACCAGTTTAACATAGCCCAAGCGACAGAGCCTGTTGATGCGCAAGGTTATCTTCAAAACGAGCGTATCACTTGCCGTCACCGCGATGAGATTATCGAAGTTAACAGGGATATGATAGACTTTATAGACGTGTCTCCGAGTATGATGGTTTCAGTTGCCACGGCGATGATTCCGTTTCTTGAGAACGACGATGCAAACCGTGCGCTCATGGGTGCGAATATGCAACGTCAGGCAGTACCGCTGCTCATCCCCGAAGCGCCTATCGTTGCGACGGGTATCGAACATAAATGTGCGGTGGATTCAACGGTTGTTTTAGCCGCACCCGGAGACGGTGAGGTCACATACGTTTCATCCACACATATCAAAGTCAAGTACGATGACTCCAATCTCGGAACAGTTGACCACGAGCTGACTAAGTTTGCCCGTAGTAATCAGGGCACTTGTACAACTCAGCGCCCAATTGTAAATGTCGGTGACCGTGTGGAGAAACATGAAGTTATAGCGGATGGTCCGTCAACATGTGATGGTGAGATTTCTCTCGGTAAAAACATACTCGTAGGTTTCATGACCTGGGAAGGGTACAACTATGAGGATGCCATACTGATAAACGAACGCCTTGCCACGGATGATGTATTCACATCCATCCATATTGAAGAGCATGAAATTGATGCCCGCGATACTAAACTCGGTCCTGAAGAAATTACCCGTGATATCCCCGGTGTCGGTGAAGATGCACTGCGTTATCTGGATGAAAGAGGCATTATTAGCATTGGTGCCGAGGTTCATGCAGGGGATATATTGGTCGGGAAAGTCACACCCAAAGGCGAAACCGATTTAACTCCCGAGGAACGTCTGCTGCGCGCCATCTTTGGCGAAAAGGCACGCGAAGTCAGAGATACTTCGCTAAAGGTTCCGCACGGTGAGAGTGGCATTGTTGTTGATGTCAACGTCTTTACCCGTAAAAATGGCGATGAACTCAACCCCGGTGTCAACATGGTTGTCCGCTGTTACATAGCTCACAAGAGAAAAATAAGCGTAGGCGATAAGATGGCGGGACGCCACGGTAACAAAGGCGTTGTATCACGCATACTTCCAAAGGAAGATATGCCGTTTATGCCTGATGGTACTTCTCTTGATATTATCCTCAATCCTCTTGGTGTTCCATCTCGCATGAACATCGGTCAGGTACTGGAGGTTCACCTCGGATATGCTGCAAAAACACTTGGCTGGAAAGTCGCGACCCCGATTTTCAACGGCGCAAATGAGCAGGATATCTGGGACACTCTGGGTCATGCAGGACTCAGCGAGGACGGCAAAAGCATCCTCTATGACGGGCGTACAGGTGAACCGTTTGACAATCCTGTCACGGTTGGTTATGTTTACTTCCTAAAACTCCACCATCTTGTAGATGATAAGATTCACGCCAGATCTACAGGTCCGTACAGCCTTGTTACGCAACAGCCGCTCGGAGGTAAGGCACAGTTTGGCGGTCAGCGTTTCGGAGAGATGGAAGTTTGGGCTCTGGAGGCTTATGGTGCAGCTTATACACTTCAGGAAATTCTCACGGTAAAATCTGATGACGTCACAGGCAGGGTCAGAACCTACGAAGCCATTGTCAAAGGTCATAATATTCCAAAGCCCGGTGTTCCCGAATCATTTAAGGTTCTCGTCAAAGAGCTCCAGTCGCTCTGTCTCGATGTCAGGGTTTTAGATGAACGTGGTATGAAAATAGACCTTAAAGGCGAAGATGGCGACGACAACACAGAATCTTATACCGATGAAAATGAATACAGCAGCACAGATGAAAGCTTCGTTTCTCACGGATACTCCGTCCGTGAGATAGAAGATGGATTAGACGGAGATCTGGGACAAGACGATGAGGGCTCCGATGATGCTGTAGGCGTTTTCGATGATGACGATTTAAACCTTGATGAAGACCTTGAAAGTGAGCTTGAAGCCGCTCTGCAAGGTAATGAACCATTAATTGAACTTGATGATATAAAGGAGGAGGGTTAAATGGGCTTTCTACCTTTCGATGCAATGCAAATAGGACTTGCTTCACCGGAAATGATTCGCACATGGTCGAGCGGCGAAGTTAAGAAACCTGAAACTATCAACTACAGGACACTCAAGCCTGAGCGTGACGGTCTCTTTTGTGAAAGAATATTCGGGCCTTCAAAGGACTGGGAATGTCATTGTGGTAAGTTTAAGAAAATCAGATATAAAGGTAAAGTCTGTGACCGCTGCGGTGTTGAGATTACCAAATCGAATGTCCGCCGTGAGAGAATGGGGCATATTGACCTTGCCGCACCGGTATCTCATATCTGGTATTTTAAGGGTATTCCATCCAGAATGGGACTACTGCTTGACCTCACTCCCAGAATTTTAGAGAGAGTGTTGTATTTTGCGACATATATCGTAATTGATTCCGGTGATACACCGCTTAAAAAGAATCAAATTCTCACAGAAAAAGAATATCGTGAGATGCGCGAGAAGTACGAAGACGACTTCAGAGCAGGAATGGGTGCCGAGGCAATTCGTGACTTGCTCGCCGATATTGACGTGGATGAGTTCTCTGAGCAGCTCAGAGCTGAAGCTCGTGATGCTACAGGACAGAAGAAAGCTAAACTCTTAAAAAGGCTTGAAGTTGTCGAGGCTTTCCGGACATCCGGCAATGACCCGACTTGGATGATTATTGATGTGCTTCCTGTTATTCCTCCGGAAATTCGCCCGATGGTTCAGCTTGACGGCGGAAGGTTTGCCACATCCGATCTCAACGACCTCTACAGGCGTGTTATCAATCGCAACAACCGTCTGAAACGCCTCATTCAGCTGCAAGCACCCGATATTATAGTTAGAAATGAAAAAAGGATGCTTCAAGAAGCCGTGGATGCGCTTATAGATAACGGCAGGCGCGGCAGGGCTGTTACGGGTGCAAATTCCAGAGCATTAAAATCACTTTCCGATATGCTCAAAGGTAAGCAAGGCCGCTTTAGGCAAAACCTGCTTGGTAAACGTGTTGACTACTCAGGGCGCAGCGTTATTGTCGTCGGTCCCGAATTAAAGCTCTATCAGTGCGGTGTGCCGAAGGAAATGGCAATTGAACTCTTCAGACCGTTTGTAATGAAAAAGCTCGTTGAGGACGGCGAAGCAAACAACATAAAGTCGGCAAAGAAAATGGTAGACAGGGGAGAGACAAAAGTCTGGGATGCTTTGGAAGTTGTTATAAAAGAGCACCCTGTTCTGCTCAACCGTGCGCCTACTCTCCACAGACTTGGAATTCAGGCTTTTGAACCAATACTGGTTGAGGGTCGTGCGCTCATGCTTCACCCGCTTGTATGTAGTGCATATAATGCTGACTTTGACGGCGACCAGATGGCGATTCACGTTCCTCTATCGGCAGAAGCTCAAGCTGAGGCACGCGTTCTGATGCTCTCTGCTAACAACCTGCTTCACCCGAAAGATGGAAACCCGGTCACTGTTCCTACGCAAGACATGATTTTAGGTGCTTACTATCTCACTTTGCTGAAAGAAGATTCTCAAGGTTCGGGTAAATCATTCATTTCACCAAATGAGGCATTGATGGCTTACCAGTGTCACGATATCAGTATTCATGCGCCGATTAACGTACGTATCGAAAAGGAAGTAAATGGCGAGTTTCTGTATAAAACCATAAAAACAACGGTTGGCAGAATTATTTTCAATGAGCCGCTTCCGCAGGATTTAGGGTATGTAAACAGAACGGATCCTGAAAAAATGTTTGATTATGAAATAGATTTTATTGTCGGCAACAAGGAGTTGGGCAAAATTATCGAACGTTGCATTGCAAGACATGGATTTACAAGATCCGCATCCGTTCTCGATAAGATAAAAACTCTTGGCTTCAAGTATTCTACCCAAGGTGCAATTACAATATCTATTTCCGACATGACCGTGCCTGAAGCGAAGTGGACTCTCGTCAGAGAAACTGAGAAAAAGGTTGTCACGATTGAGCAGCAGTTCAAGCGCGGATTCATTACTGACGATGAGAGATACCGCCTTGTCGTACGTGAATGGGAACAGACAACAAAAGAAATCGAGGATACTCTTCTAAAGGGTACGCTCAGTGAATATAATCCTATCTATATGATGGCAAATTCCGGGGCTCGCGGCAGTAATGCCCAGATTAAACAGCTTGCCGGTATGCGCGGTCTTGTTCAAAATACCATAGGGCGCACAATCGAGATTCCCATTAAAACTAATTTCCGTGAAGGTCTGACTGTTTTGGAATACTTTATATCATCCAGAGGTGCCAGAAAAGGTCTTGCCGATACTGCGCTTAGAACTGCCGACTCCGGTTATCTGACACGTAGGCTTGTCGATGTTTCGCAGGATGTCATAGTTCGGGAGAAGGACTGCGGTACAACAGACGGCATTATGGCTGCTGAAATTGTTCGCGCCGGTAGTGTTGTCAGCACGTTTGGTGAGGTAATTCATGGACGTTTCCCGGCAGATGATATCAAAGATCCAAAGTCAGGTACGATTCTCTTTGATAAAGAACATATGCTGATAAACAGTGATTCTGCTGTTTTATTGTCACATGGTCTAAGTTCTGTTAAAGTCAGGACAGCGATGGATTGCGAGGCACAAAGTGGTATTTGCGCTATGTGTTACGGCATTAACCTTGCCACAGGCACAAGAGTTTCGATAGGTGAAGCGGTTGGAGTCATTGCCGCTCAGTCGATCGGCGAACCCGGCACTCAGCTCACAATGAGAACTTTCCACAAGGGCGGTATTGCCGGTGACGATATCACGCAAGGTCTGCCGCGTGTTGAGGAACTGTTTGAAGCGCGTAAACCCAAGAAGATGGCTATTCTTTCTGAGACTGACGGTGTAGTTGAAATCGAGGAAACTCGCAAAAATGCTATCATCTCCATAAACATTACCAGTTCTGCTGATGGCGAGGTTAAGACGTATCAAACACCCTACTTCTCAGGTATCAAAGTCCGCAGCGGCGATATTGTAAAGGCAGGGGATAAGCTGACCGAAGGTGCTCTGAATCCCCATGACATAATGCGTATTCTCGGAAAAGATGATACTCAGGCGTACCTCATTTCTGAGGTTCAGATTGTTTATCGTCAACAGGGTGTTGACATTAACGATAAGCATATCGAGGTCATTGTCCGTCAAATGATGAAGAAGGTAAGAATTGAAGACGGTGGAGACACTGAACTTTTAGCCGGCACAACTGTTGATGCCAACGAGTTTAAAAAAGTCAATGCCATTATTAAAAAGCGTATTGAAGAGGGTGAAACAGAGCTAAGATATGCTGATGCTTCTCCGTTGCTCATGGGTATCACCAAAGCTTCACTCGCTACCGAGTCGTTCTTGTCGGCTGCTTCTTTCCAAGAGACAACAAAAGTCTTGACGGAAGCGGCAATCAAGGGTAAAGTAGATAAGCTCATCGGACTCAAGGAAAATGTTATCATCGGCAAGCTGGTGCCTGCCGGAAGCGGTCTTTCGGTCTACCGCAAGTTCGACAGCGACTATGAAGACAGTATCGACTACAATCCTGATTCAGATATTGACGATGTTGATGTTGATTTGTCTGTTCTTATCGGGTCGGGCAATGCGCTGTAGCCGCTTCGAGTATGGCTGTGAGGGAGATTACTAATCGACCTATATGTGCCGGAAACGTTAGTATTTTTGAATCGCTTTGTGATTCATTGATATAAATTTTTAAGGGAAGGAGGAAGAATATGCCTACGTTTAATCAACTTGTCAGGAAGGGCAGGAAAAAACTTACGTACAAGTCAACTTCACCGGCTATGCAAAAGGGTCTGAACACTCTCAAAAATACTGAGACTGATTTGGCCTCATCACAAAAACGCGGTGTTTGTACTGCGGTCAGAACTGCAACTCCGAAAAAGCCCAACTCTGCGCTTCGCAAAATCGCTCGTGTCAGACTTACAAACGGTCATGAAGTAACTGCTTATATTCCGGGTGTTGGTCATAACCTTCAAGAGCACTCCGTTGTAATGATTCGCGGCGGTCGTGTAAAAGACTTGCCGGGTGTTCGTTACCATATTGTACGTGGTTCACTTGACACACAGGGCGTTGAAGGTCGAGGTCAAAGCAGATCGAAGTATGGCGCTAAGAAGCCAAAGGGCGCGAAGTAGTTATTAAACTTATGCTTAGCATGAGATGCAATATATATCTTCGTGCGGCATAAACCGGGTCTATTTTTGCCCGGAGTACCTATGAAATCAATTTTTGTTGAAGGAGGGAAGCATAATGCCCAGAAGAGGCAGTGTACCCAAACGAGAGGTCTTACCCGATCCGATGTATAATTCGGTAATCGTCACAAGACTGGTCAACAGCATAATGCTGGACGGTAAAAAAGGTGTTGCCCAAAAGGTTGTCTATGGTGCGTTTGACATCGTTAAGAATAAGTCCGAGAAGGATCCTCTGGATGTCTTTATCGCAGCACTTGAGAATATAATGCCAACACTTGAAGTTAAAGCTCGCCGTGTCGGTGGTGCTACTTATCAAGTACCTATCGAAGTTAGAGCTGAAAGGCGTGAAGCTCTTGGTCTGCGCTGGCTTACCAACTACGCCAGAGCCAGAAATGAAAAGACCATGAGAGAGAGACTTGCAGGCGAAATTCTTGATGCTTCAAACAGTGTCGGTGCCGCAGTCAAAAAGCGCGAGGACACACACAAAATGGCAGACTCCAACAAGGCGTTTGCACACTATCGCTGGTAATAATATATTACCACAAACCCGGTGGATAATGGGTTTGTCGTACGGGACGGGCTTGCCCGTCCCGTATTGTGGGCGAAAAATTATTTTAACTAGGAGGATGTGAGCTTTATGCCACGGGAATATCCATTAGAGAGGACGCGCAATATCGGCATTATGGCTCATATTGACGCAGGAAAGACAACTACAACAGAGAGAATTCTGTTTTATACGGGACGTACTTATAAACTCGGTGAGGTCCATGAAGGTGCGGCTACGATGGACTGGCGGCCGCAGGAACAGGAACGTGGCATAACAATTACTTCCGCTGCTACTACTTGTTTTTGGAACAACCATCGCATCAATGTTATCGACACTCCCGGGCATGTAGACTTTACCATGGAAGTGGAGAGGTCTTTACGTGTGCTTGACGGCTCTGTTGCCGTTATGTGTGCCAAGGGCGGTGTTGAGCCGCAATCAGAGACTGTGTGGCGGCAAGCTGACCACTATGGTGTGCCGCGAATCATCTATATAAATAAGATGGATATTGTCGGTGCGGATTTTCAAAATGTTATTAATATGGTTCACAACAGGCTCAAAGCCAATGCTGTGCCAATTCAGCTTCCGATTGGTTCAGAGTCCGAATTTAAAGGCATTGTTGACCTGGTTGAGATGATTGCAGATGTCTATTACGATGACCTCGGTAAAGATATGCGTATCGAGCCTATTCCCGATGATATGATGGAAATTGCAAATGAATATCGTTCTAAGCTCATTGAGGCTGTTTCCGATTATGATGATGAGATAATGGAAGCATTTATCGGTGAAGAGGAAATCCCCGTAGAAAAGCTCAGAGCGGCTATTCGTAAAGCTACGCTTGAACTTGACATTATACCTGTTGTGTGCGGTACTTCATACAGAAATAAGGGGATTCAGAAGCTGTTAGATGCTATAGTTGATTATTTACCTTCGCCTGTTGATGTGCCTGATATTATCGGTACTCACGCACACACCGGGAAAGAGGACAGCAGACCTCCGTCTGACGAGGCTGCGTTCTCTGCACTTGCTTTTAAGATTGAGACGGATCCTCATGTTGGGAAGTTGTCGTTTTTCAGGGTTTATTCGGGCTCAGTAACCACGGGGTCTATGGTTTACAACTCTACAAAAGGTCGTAAGGAGAGGCTTGGGCGCATTCTTCAAATGCACTCAAATCATCGTGAGGATATAAATCAGGTGTATGCAGGTGACATAGCTGCTGCTGTGGGTCTTAAAGGCACAACAACCGGTGATACACTCTGTGATGAGAAAAAACAGATTATCCTTGAATCCATGGAATTCCCTGAACCGGTAATTCAGATTGCTATTGAGCCAAAAACTAAAGCAGGTCAAGAGAAGATGGGTAATGCTCTCTCAAAACTCACTGAAGAAGACCCCACATTCAGAACTTATACCGATAGTGAAACCGGGCAGACGATTATCGCAGGCATGGGTGAACTTCATCTGGAGATTATTGTTGACAGGCTTCTTCGTGAATTTAGGGTTGAGGCAAATGTTGGTAAACCACAAGTTTCTTACAAAGAGACTATCCGAAGCTCTGCCACTGTTGATGTAAGGAATGCAAGGCAAACGGGTGGTAAGGGTCAGTTTGCTCATGTTAAAATTACTATTGAGCCGAATGAATCCGGAGCCGGGTATGAATTCACAGATACCATAAAGGGCGGCGTTATCCCGAAAGAATATATTCCCGCAGTTGATGAAGGCATCCAGGGCGCTATGACGGCAGGTACTCTTGCAGGTTATCAGGTTGTTGATGTTAAGGTCAACTTGTTTGACGGGTCTTTCCACGAAGTTGACTCATCCGAACTGGCGTTCAAGATAGCCGGCAGTATGGCCTTTAAAGAGGCAATGGCAAAAGCCGACCCTGTATTGCTCGAACCTATTATGAAAGTCATTGTTACTGTGCCCGAAGATTATATGGGCGATGTAATGGGCGATATAAATTCAAGGCGCGGTCAGATTACGGGGATGGACACAAAAAACGGTGCAGCACAAATCGACTCGCTTGTTCCGCTTTCTGAGATGTTTGGCTATGCCACAAATTTACGCTCACACACACAAGGCAGAGGCAACTTTACAATGGAACCCAGCCACTATTTGGAGCTTCCAAGGTCTATTCAGGAAGAAATTATTGGTGGAAAGCGCCGATAAAGTGCCGTAACTATGCTTTTATTTCCAAGTACAATCAGCCCGATAAATCCTAAAATATCGGCTATATTGTGCTTGCGTAAAAAAGAGCACACAAAATATGTCCGGTTTTCAAACATAATAAATAAAATATTCATAAATGCTTGATTTTACTGCATGTTAAGGTGTATAATGGGCTTAGGGGAGTATCAGGTTTCTCACAAAATAACAAAGGAATGGTCTACTTATGTTTCGTATCGGTGATATGATAGCCCACCCTATGCACGGTGCGGGTGTCATTGACAGTATCGAAGAAAAGAATATGAATGGTTGCACGAGGCTATACTATATTTTAAAGATGCCTGCCGGTGGAATGGTGGTTATGATTCCTACCGAAAGCACTGAGCAAATTGGAGTACGCCCTATTGTTGATGCAGGAGCTGCCGACGAGCTTATGGCATCAATTTGCGAAATCGATGTAGAGATGACTTCAAATTGGAACAGGCGTTACAGAGAAAATATGCAGCGGATAAAGAGCGGTGATTTGCTTGAAGTGGCACGAGTGGTCAAAGGTCTGATGTCAAGAGATTCAGAAAAAGGCCTGTCAACGGGTGAGCGCAAAATGCTTCACTCCGCAAAGCAGATTTTAATCTCTGAGATAGTTTTGTCAAAGAAACTGACATACGAAGAAGTTGAATCACAGCTCAACGCTTCCATGGCTATGGCTTAGATAGTGTGTTATGTCTGCTTTTTTTTCGATTAAGAAAATATCTTCAAAAAAACCTCCCACTTGCAGTGTTGTGATAGTAGCAGCCGGATTATCACAAAGATGCAAAGGGGAGGATAAACTATTTCATTTAATTAACGATAAGCCGGTTCTCGCCTACACAATCGAAGCGTTTGAGAACTCGACTCTCATAAGCGAGATTATCATAGTTACAAGAGAAGATAAGTTTGAGCAAATTGGTGCTCTCTGCAAGCATGGCGGGTACCGTAAGACCACAAAGATAATTGCCGGCGGTGCCACCAGAACGGACTCCGTCGTAAGTGGAGTTTTTGCGGTGTCAAACAAAGCAAAGCTGATTGCCATACATGACGGCGCCAGACCGTGTATAGATAAAAAGCTGATAGACAAGACCATCACTACTGCGGCAAAATTTCACGCCGCTGCACCCGCTGTTAAAGTTTCTCCGACGGTCAAAAGAGTGCAGGGTGGTGTTATCGCTGAGACCGTTGATAGAGAAACCCTGTATGAAATTCAGACCCCGCAGATTTTCAGAGCAGAAATCATTAAAGCTGCACTCACAAATGCCGTTAAAAAATCAATACCCTTAACCGATGACTGTCAGGCAGCAGAGATTATCGGTGCTACGGTTCATATAGTAGAGGGGTCACACAAGAACATAAAAATAACGAACCCGGAGGATTTGATTTTTGCACAAGCGGTTATTACATCAGACAGATAATATGCAAACTGACAATGACATGAGGTAGAAAATGAGAATTGGGCATGGCTATGATGTACATAAGTTAAAACAAGGACGAAAGTGCATTTTATGTGGTGTAGAGATTCCGTCCGATTTTGGTCCCGATGGGCACTCGGATGCAGACGTTCCTGTTCATGCACTTATTGATGCAATGCTCGGCGCATTGGCACTCGGCGATATCGGCACACATTTTCCGCCCACAGATGACAAGTGGAAAGATGCAAACAGCATTGAACTTTTAAAACAGACATATTCGCTGATAGACTCACACGGCTATTCACTGGTCAACGCTGATATTACAATAGTTTTAGAGACTCCGTATCTTTCGGGTTACATTTTTAGGATGCGAGAGATGCTGGCTGCGGCATTGTCTGCTCCGATAAATGACATAAGTGTAAAAGCTACCACTGAAGAGAACCTGGGCTTCACCGGAGACGGCTCGGGAATATCCGCAACAGCAGTTGTTTTGCTTACAGAAAAGAATTTGCAAAATTTAGCAATTTAGGCTATACTATTGTTGCATCATCTGCTATAAAGGATATTTTTCATGAGAGAAGCTGTACGAGACATAATAGATCAAATAATAGGAACTTTAGCGCCGCTCAGGGTTACTTTTGGAATCTGGGATGCGGTGGATATTCTCATAATAGCCTTTTTGATATACCGCACCCTCAACTTTATGCAGAAAACCAATGCCAGCAGTGTCATAAAAGGTCTGCTTTTTATTCTGGGGCTTGCATGGCTTGCTAATTTCTTCAACATGAACATCTTGTCTTACCTCTTAAGGCAAGTCGTTCAGATGGGACTTATCGTTGTTGTAATACTGTTCCAACCGGAGATACGAAAACTCTTTGAGCGTATGGGCACAACCAGGTTAGGCAATATATTTCGCAAAAGAGGTAAGTATGAAAAACTCGAGGATTCCATTAAGAAGGTTGTCGCAGCATCCATAGCCATGGCAAAAACGCAGACCGGAGCTATCATTGTAATAGAACGAAATGTAGGGCTGAACGATTTTGTCGGTACGGGTGTGGAGATAAACGCAAACGTGTCATCAGAGCTCATACAAAACATTTTCTATGATAATTCTCCGCTACACGATGGAGCGTTGATTTTGCGTGAGGACAAACTCCTCGCCGCGGCGTGTATGCTTCCGCTTTCGACAAATTATGCACTGGGTAAAGAACTGGGTATGCGGCATCGTGCGGGCATCGGGCTCAGTGAGCGCAGCGATGCAGTAATTGTTATAGTTTCTGAGCAAACCGGGGCAATCTCAGTGGCAATTGACGGAATGTTAAAGCGCAGCCTTAACAGCGAAACGCTCGAAAAACTTCTCAAGGCAGAGATAATCAGCGCAGACGATAAAGATAAGAGAAAACGTAAACAGAAGGAAGAGGTAAATGTTTAAAGAAAAACTAAAAAAATTACCTTCAAAAATTTTCTATATATTATTTGCTATGGTTGTTTCGATTGCACTCTGGCTGTATGTCGAAATAACTGAAAACGTTGAGCAGACACACGTAGTGTCAAATGTCCCAATAGTTTTCAGAAACGAAGATGTTTTACGTGATAGGGGACTAATACCTACTGTTCTTACAGAGAATTTAACGCTGACTTTTGTTGGAACGCGTGCCGACATCTCAAGAATAGCCACTCCGGGGGCAATTTCTGTCGAGGTAAATCTTGCGGATGTGATAAGTGCCGGAGTTGTACACCTGACCTACGATATTTTGTATCCTGCGCTTGTAAACCCAAATGCTGTGGATGTCCCGACACGCTCGGTAGGGCTTATTACACTGCTCATAGATCAAATACTTGAGAGGCAAATACCCGTTGTTGTGGTATATACAGGAGGTACAGCATCTCCTGATCTCGAAGCACAGCTTCCGGAGTTTGAGCCGCAGTTTATTACGGTGCGTGGACCTCAGGAAGTGGTGTCACGAATAAATCATGCATATGTTCCGATACTCAGAGAGAACCTCGCAAGCACCATCACAGAGGATATGGATTTTATTCTCATAGATGATTACGGTGAGCAGTTTGATGAGGATTCACTAGAATCTCTTAGTTTTAACCACTATACCATTCTTGTTACTATCCCAATCAGAGAAATGATGCATGTACCTTTGACAGCTACACTGCTCCATGGTTCAACTACATCGGAACTGAACAGAAATATTGTTATCAACCCTTCCCATATCACTGTCGCTGCAGACCCCGACAGAATTAGGGAACTCAATACATTCATGCTTGGAACAATAGATATGACTTCTTTCAGTACAAGCACTACAGTTGAGTTTCCAATTCTGGTGCCCGATGGTATAGAAAATATTTCCGGTGAAACCGCTGCTACGGTGTATGTTGAGGTGCTGGGGCTTAATATTGACATTCTCAGCACACCTAACTTACATATCATAAATACTCCACCCGGACTTACAGCAAGCATTGTCAACCAGACCGTGACAGTGACCTTGAGGGGTTTAGCCGAAGATTTGGCGCTTGTATATCCTGAGAACATAAGAGTTGTAGCAGATATAAGTGAGCTCGGTCAGGGTACGTCAACTTTGCTTGCCCGAGTATATTTAGATGGGATTAATGCCGCTATCGATCCAATAGGTGGTGTCAATCTTACCGTCAGGATTGTTGAGTCTGACCCGGATGATCCTTAGATAAACTCTGATTAGTCAGCGTTTATCCGCAAAAGGTGATAGAGTTATCTGCGGGTTTGATTATTTTTGAAGGGAATGGTCTTTTTAATGATAAAAAGCATGACAGGTTACGGTGGTGCAAAAGGTGTTTCGGATAAAACAGAGATTTCTATAGAAATCAGGAGTGTTAACAATAGGCATCTTGATGTTTCAGTGAAGCTGCCGAGGGGTTTCATAGCACTTGAAGAGCCTTTAAAGGCGGTTGTTTCAAGCTGTATTTCACGCGGAAAAATCGATGTGTTTATCACAATTGACAGTTCTGCATCTGATGATATTGAAATAAATGTCAACCACGCTCTGGCTAAAGCATATATCGTTGCTCTCAAGTCAATAGCAGAAGAGAATGCTCTTACTAATAACTATGACTCCCTCCAAATTGGCTCATCTGTGGATATTGCAAAATTTCCCGATGTTTTACAGGCAACAAAGCGCGAAGTAGACAAAGATAAATTACTTTCCGATATCAGTGAAATCCTAAAAACTGCCCTTACAGATTTTGACGATATGCGCTCTCGTGAGGGTGAAAAACTCGAACGCGATATGTCAGGCAGGTTAACCGAAATTGAGCGGCTGACAGGTATGGTAGAGGAGATTTCTCCCCGCAGTGTAGCTGAGTATAGAAAGAAACTGACATCAAGGTTAAGCGAGGTTTTGGAGTCCTCAAATGTAGATGAAGCCCGCATTTTAACAGAGGCTGCTATTTTCGCTGATCGTGTTTCAGTGAGTGAGGAAACTGTTCGACTTCGCAGTCATATATCTATGCTCCGCAGTCTTTTAGAGGGTACAGAGCCTGTCGGCAGGAAGATTGATTTTCTGCTTCAGGAGTTTAACAGGGAGACAAACACCATCGGCTCAAAGGGCAATGATGTCGAGCTCTCAAAGGTCATAGTAGATCTCAAAGCGGAAATAGAAAAAATCAGGGAACAAGCTCAAAATATTGAGTAATAATGTGGGGCAAAACTATGAAACTGATAAATATAGGTTTTGGTAATATTGTTTCCGCTGGAAGGATTGTGGCGATTGTCAGTCCGGAATCTGCGCCGATAAAGCGGATTATTGCAGATGCACGAGAAAAGAGTATGCTCATTGATGCTACCTTTGGCCGGCGTACACGCGCTGTAATTGTTATAGATAATGGGTTTTTACTGCTCTCTGCGCTTCAGCCTGAAACGGTTGCTGCAAGGTTGCATTCTCAAGATAAACAATCCGATGCTGTCCATGAGGTGAAGATTACAGATGAACATTAATGAAAAAGGGAACCTCGTTGTAATATCTGCTCCGTCGGGCACGGGGAAAGGCACTGTCATAACTCAGCTTCTCGAAAAAGACCCGGAGTTTGTCTTTTCGATTTCTGCAACCACCAGAGAGCCAAGACCGGGCGAAATAGACGGTGTAGCTTACAAGTTTTTATCGCGCGAGCGTTTTGTAGAGATGATAAATGAAGGAAAATTCCTCGAATATGCCGAGTATGTAGGAAATTTCTATGGAACTCCGGTAGAGCCTATCCTAGAGTGTATCGAGACGGGGAAAACGATAATTCTTGACATTGAAGTTCTCGGAGCAAAGCAGGTAATGGAAAAAATTCCCGATGCTCTCACCATTTTCATTATTCCTCCAAGTATGGAGGAACTTGAAAAACGCCTCAGGGGGCGGGGAACCGACTCGGAAGATAAACTTCTGGCAAGATTAAAGCGCGCCGGAGATGAGTTAGAAGAGAAATCTCGCTATAAATACATTGTTGTAAATGATGTAGTTTCACGTGCAGTAGATGAGATTTTATCTATAATAGATACCAATAAATCGAAAGGATTGAATTAAACATGCTCTACCCATCACTTCAAAATATGTTAAAACACGTAAACAGCCGATATCTGCTCGTAAATATCATTGCCAAGCGAGCGAGGGACATTGCAAACATGAACAGCGGTTATGATGACCTTGACTACGACAAGCCTGTCTCACAGGCAATTGAGGAAATCGCTGCCGGTGAACTGAGAGTGGCAGTTCCCGATGACTTGTAAAAAAAACGTTATGAGTCATTGTGTTGCTAAAGTGGCAGTTTCTGCTGCAACATTTCATATCGACAAACCCTATAATTATCTTATTTCGCCCGAGACAGCCGATAAAATTCGTCCGGGTGTGCGGGTCTTAGTTCCTTTTGGCATGGGAGATAATAAAGTCGAGGGTGTTGTGTTGTCCACCGTAGCCGAAAGCTCTTTTGATAAACTTAAATGCATAGATACGGTTTTGGACGATGAGCCGATTTTTTCTGATGAAAATCTTCGTCTTGCGCTCTGGATGAGCGATAGATTTTTCTGTACAGTGTATGATGCGCTTCGTGTTATGCTACCTACAAAAATTGACTTCAAGAGAAAGCCTAAGAGCAGGGAACGTGGGGAATATCCCCAAGCAGAGGTGGAGCTTAGTCCGGAGCAAATAAAAGTATTTGAAGGGATTTTTCCACTCATAGGCTCTAATAAGCCTAAGGCTGCTCTGCTTTACGGCGTTACGGGAAGCGGTAAAACAATCGTTTACATAAAGCTTATAGAAGCTGTGCTTGCTGCCCAAAAGACAGCGATTGTGCTTGTGCCCGAGATTGCTCTGACACCGCAGACGGTCTTTATTTTTCAGTCTCATTTTGGTGATGAAGTTGCCGTTTTGCACAGTGCCCTCGGTGCTGGGGAAAGGTTTACCGAGTGGAAGCGAATACGTGATGGAAAGGTGCGGGTTGTTGTCGGCACTCGCTCTGCTGTTTTCGCTCCACTTAAAGACATCGGTCTTATCGTCATTGACGAGGAACAAGAACACACGTATAAATCAGACAGCAGTCCTCGTTACCATGCGCGGGAAATAGCCAAATATAGAGTCACCCGCACAAACGGGTTATTGCTTTTAGCATCCGCAACCCCGTCTATTGAAAGTATGTATGCAGCGAAAACAGGGAAGTACAGTCTTTTTCGTCTGGAAAACAGGTTTAACAATCAATCTCTCCCATCGGTTTTTATTGTTGACTTGAAAAAAGAGTTAAAAGCCGGAAATGGCGGCAGTATCAGCTCGGTGCTCAGGGAGGAACTTCAAAAAAACTTAAATAATGGTGAGCAGAGCATACTTTTTCTCAACAGGCGCGGCGCAAGCCCCATTGTGACCTGCGGTGAGTGTGGGTATACGTATAAATGCCGAGATTGCAGTGTTTCCATGGCTTATCATGCTACGGGTCGCCGCCTTATGTGTCACTACTGCGGCTATTATATTCACAATCCGACTGTTTGTCCCGAGTGTAGCGGCAAGCTAAACTATATCGGGATTGGCACCCAGAAGGTCGAGAGTGAGCTTAAAGAGCTTTTTCCCGATGTGAGCATAATCAGAATGGATGCTGATACTACGACTCGTAAGGATTCACATGACAAGCTACTCTCTGCGTTTCGCGAGAAAAAAGCCGAAATTTTGATTGGTACACAGATGGTCACCAAAGGATTGGATTTTGAAAATGTCACTTTAGTTGGTGTGCTCAGTGCCGATTTGTCGCTGTATATAAGCGATTATCGTGCCGGTGAAAAGACATTTTCACTTATAACGCAAGTTGTAGGGCGCAGTGGTCGCGGGGAGAAACCCGGGCGCGCTGTGATTCAGACTTTTACTCCGGAGAATAAGGTTATTACTCTCGCAGCACAGCAAGATTATGATGGCTTCTATGAAAATGAAATAGAACTCCGCAAGGCTCTAAACAGCCCACCGCTCACTGATCTCATTGGTCTGAGTGTAATAGGTACTGATGAGATCAATGTTATCAAAGCTTGTGCACACCTGAGAATGGTACTCGATGTTTATTTCAGAAATGAGCGAGGCGTTAAGATCTTAGGACCCGCACCTGCTATTGTTTCCAAAATTAAGAACAAGTTTCGTTATAAACTGGTTCTGAACTGCAAAAACAGTAAAAAAGTGAGAACGACCATCGCATATATCATTAGAGAGTTCTCAAAGATCAAGGGGATAAAGGCTATAACAGTTTACGCAGATGTTGATATTGGCGATTGACCCCTCCTAAAAAAGAAAACATTTTTTAGCCTCAGACTTGTTTGGTAAGTCCGAGGCTAAAACTGTTTTAAGGCTTATTATTAATATTTACCAAAGTCGTCTGATGAATCAAAATCCCCGTGCGCTGTATTTAAGCCGGCTTCAGTGGGCAGCAGTTCTTTATTTGCTGCGGGTAATCCCTCAAAATTCTGTGAGTTTTTCAGTTTAAACTGTGAGATTAAGCTTTCAAGTATTGTAGACTGTCCGCTCATTTCCTGAGATGCGGCTGCGCTCTGCTCTGCAGTTGCGCTGTTTTGCTGAACGACATGGGCAACCTGGTCTACACCTTTATTGATTTGCTCAATACCGGTTGCTTGCTCCTCAGAAGAAGCAGCTATATCGCTGACAAGCCTTGTACTCTCATCTATACCCGATACTATTTCATTGAGGCTTTCTGAGGTTTCATCGGCAATGCGTGAGCCAAGCTCTGCTTTTGCTATGGAATCTGCAATTAGGCTTTCTGTGTCTTTTGCAGCTTCTGCACTCTTGGCGGCGAGGTTGCGGACCTCCTCCGCTACAACTGCAAAGCCCTTGCCGTGCTGTCCTGCTCTTGCCGCTTCAACCGCAGCGTTGAGTGCAAGGATATTGGTCTGAAATGCGATATCGTCAATGGACTTGATGACCTTGCTGATGTTTTGACTGGATTCGTTGATGTCTTTTACTGCGGTCATCATTTCCTCCATCTGCCCGCTACCTTTTTCTGCACTGCTTTTGATGTTTGTAGCAAGTGATGCCGCCCGTCCCGCCATATCTGCGTTCTCTTTTGTCTTTTGTGCAATCTGGGAGATTGATGAGCTGAGCTGCTGTACTGATGCCGCCTGCTCCGTGCTGCCTTGAGCCAGGGTCTGAGACCCGTCTGCGATTTGTTTCGAGCCGGTGGCGACTTGTCTGGAGGCGGTGTTGATTTCGCCAAACATAACATTGAGGTTATCAATCGTTTTTTGAAGTGTCAATGCCAACTTGTCTTTATCAGAAGATATTTCAACATTGAAATTGAGGTCACCATTTGAAACACGTACGAGTTCATCGGCAGTTGAGTTCATATACACAGACATACCCGCAGCTGAGCTAAACAAATCTCCAACTTCATCTTTACGACTTTTGTATATATCAAGCAGTCTTTGATCCTCATCTGATATCACTATATCGCCATCATCTGCAATTGCTTTCATAAATCCCGACACTATACCCAGCGGCTTGGCTATAAGCCTTGACATGTATAGTGCAAGGAACATTGCTATAGTGACTGCAGCAACTACTACAACTATGATTAAAGTAGTCATAACCGTAGTTGTATTGTCGATTTCTTGGTCAACTGCTGCCGCTTGTTCAACTCTTGTGTTTACAATGCTATCCAAAGTACTCATCAAATATGTAGCAACGGGAACCGCTCTTTCTTCTACTACCGGTGTAATCTCGCTCGAAGATGCCGCAACTCTTGATAAATCCACAAGATAAAGCAGTGTGGCTTGCCATTCATCGAAAGCACTTACAGCACCGTCAAACTGCCTTCTGACTTCGGGGTCAATGATGCTTGCACCGAATTCTTCCATGTAAGAATGGAACACTGCCGCATTTTGCACGGCACTTGCCAGATGAGTGTTGAGCCTCTCATCGCTGCCTCGGGCAAGTGCTACTTCGCGCATGACTACTTGATTACGCTGGAAAACCTCACGAGCGTTTGACAGCGCAATAATCGGCAAAAATTGTCTATCATACAATTCATCGGCACCTTGCCCCAGTTGCATCATGCCGATAAATCCCGCGCCTCCTACAATGGCTGTTAGTAAAATAACAATCAGGAAGCTGACAATAAGCTTTGCTGAAACTTTTAAGTTCTTCATATACAATTACCTCTCTCAAATAATATTGCGTTGCTAATTAAATCACATATTTCGCTTTATGTCTAGTCCCCATGGTGGTATATGTCTGATAAGGTTGAAAATTTATCACAACTATGTTATTCTGTGCTGGGTCTATTAAACATTTTAGTGAAAATTACATCATCGCTATAGCTTTGAGCCTGAATCAGGTCGGACACCACTAAGGAGGAAACATTTTGGCTACCAGAACAATTTTGACAGACGAGGATAAAGGACTCAGTAAAAAGAGCAGGGAAGTGACGGATTTTAATAAACGGCTTCATATCCTGCTGGACGATATGCGTGAAACACTCATTGAAGCTGACGGTTTGGGGATTGCTGCACCGCAGGTTGGGGTGCTGCGCCGTGTTGCTCTCATTGTCGATACAAACATTGAGGTGACTTCCGATGAAACCGCAATGGATGAAATGATGGTGGAGCTTATCAATCCAGAGATTCTGAGCATTGACGGTGAGCAGAGCGGGAGTGAAGGCTGCCTGAGCGTGCCGGGTGTCAACGGGATTGTCACAAGGCCGATGTCGGTGAAAATCAAGGCGCAGGACAGGGAAGGCAATTTTTTCGAGTATGAGGGCAATGAGCTCACGGCCCGTGCAATTTGCCATGAGATAGACCACCTAAACGGAGAGCTCTTTACGGCTAAAGTCGAGCGTTACTTGACAGATGAAGAAGTCGAAGAAATGCGACAGGAACGCGAAGAAGCAAAGCGAAAGAAACCGTGACACTTCCACAGATAACACGTAGGAGTCGTAGACAATACTGTTTATTTAGGTTTTTGTAGGGGCGATTATCAATCGCCCGAATGGCTTCGTAAACCATCCTAACGGGCGATTAATAATCGCCCCTACAGACGAAATTGCACATCGTCCGGAGAGAGCAGAGATATTTTGATTGGATACATTATGAAAATTGTTTTTATGGGAACGCCTGAGTTTGCGCTTAAATCACTTGCGAGACTTTATGCCGACGGGCATGAAATTACCGGTGTGTTTACACAGGCTGATAAACCTCGAAATAGAGGAATGAAGCTCAGCTATAGTCCGGTGAAAGAGTTTGCACTGGAGAAAAATCTGCCGATTTTTCAGCCTGAGGGGAAATTGTCTGCCGATATTTTCTCCGGTATAGAGTTTGACCTGATTACTGTTGTCGCTTACGGCAAGCTGCTGCCTGTGAACGTTCTTGCCCTGCCGCGTTTCGGGTGTGTCAATATTCATGCATCTTTGTTACCTAAATTCAGGGGAGCGGCACCGATTCAACATGCTGTTTTATCCGGTGAGAAAGAGACGGGCGTAACTTCTATGTATATGGCGGAGAAAATGGATGCGGGGGATATAATTTTCACTGAGAAAACCCCGATAGGCGAGCATGAAACATCAGGAGATTTGTTCTCGCGCCTGAGTATTTTAGGCGCAGAGCTTCTCAGTAAAACTGTACGTGAAATAGAAGCGGGACGTGCAAATAGAACTCCGCAAAACCATGCCGAGGCGACCTATGCTCCGATGCTCAAAAAGGAAATGTCGCCAATAGATTGGTCGTGTAGCTCGAAGCAAATATCTTGCAAAATCCGCGGGCTTAACCCTTGGCCGATGGCTACTATGGAGCTTAGCGGAAAATCTGTCAAGATACTTACTGCTGAGATTTCTGACACTAAAACTGAGCTTCCGCCCGGTCAAATCATAACTGACAATAGGACAAAGCTCGAAGTGGTAACGGGGGATGGTACTGTTTGCATTAAATTGCTCCAAGCTCCCGGTGGTAAAGCTATGAGTGCGGCTGACTATATGAGAGGCAACCGAGTTGTATGAAACGTGATATAAAATCAATGTACCTCAGTGAGATTGAGGAGCATTTTGAGGAAGCCGGGCACGAGCGTTACAGGGCAAAACAAGTTTTTGCGTGGTTACATAAGGGAGTCAGCAGCTTTGATGAAATGACTAATATCTCGCTTGGTTTGCGCAGTTCACTCAATGACGAGTTTTATATAACTTCGCCGATTGTAATAAAAAAACAAGTATCAAAGGTTGATGGCACGATTAAATATTTATGGCGATTACACGATGGAGAGGCAATTGAAAGTGTTTTGATGGAGTATTCGCACGGTAACTCAATTTGCATTTCTACTCAGGTGGGCTGCAAGATGGGATGCCTGTTTTGTGCATCTGCGATAGGTGGGTTTAAGCGCAATCTCACTGCCTCGGAAATGCTTGACCAGGTGCTTTTTACCAAACAAGACAGCGGTAAAAAAATATCGAATGTCGTTCTGATGGGAATTGGTGAACCTCTGGACAATTTTGAAAATGTTATGAGGTTTATAGAAATTGTCCGCTATAAAGCAGGTATCAATATCGGCTCACGGCATCTTACGGTTTCAACATGCGGAATTATAGAAAATATTGACAGAATGGCAGGGTATGGTGTACAATTAACGGTGGCGATTTCGCTTCATGCACCTGACGACAGCACCAGAATGTATCTTATTCCGTCGAGCAAAGGAACGCCTGTTGAAAGTTTGATAGCAGCGTGCAACAAGTATTTCTCTAAAACAGGCAGACGTGTTACATACGAATATGCTTTGATTGACAAGGTAAATGATTCTCCCGAAAGCGCAAAAATGCTTTCAAAGCTGCTAAAAAATACCGGAAGTCATTTAAACTTAATAACACTGAGCAGTTTTAAGGAAAGTAGCTTTAAAGAGAGTCCGGCTGAGAGTATTGACAAGTTTACCGCAGTGCTGAAGGAAAATAAAGTCAACTATACACTCCGCAGGTCTTTGGGGGCTGATATTAATGCTTCATGCGGAGAACTCAGATGGCAAACATTAAAATAGCTTACGGAGACAGCAGATGGAGTTTTGGGGTATCACGGATAATGGTAAGGTAAGGAAATGTAATCAAGACGTTTATAAAACTCATATCGATGAGGACAACGACACGGCAATCTTTGTTGTCTGTGACGGTATGGGCGGAGCCAATGCGGGCAATATTGCGAGCACACTTGCCGCAGAGACATTTATAGACCACATAATTAAGCATACTCAAAACTTTACCAATCAAAGTGATGTCGCACAAAAGATGATTGATGCGGTGTTAATTGCAAATACGAAAGTATTCGATAAAAGTACTCAGGATTTAGAGTTTGCAGGCATGGGTACAACGCTCACTGCTGCAATTTCAACTAAATTCGGTGAAGTAGTGGCAAATGTAGGCGATAGCCGTATGTACCATGTCACAGACTCGGAAGTTTTTCAGATAACAAGAGATCATTCTGTCGTTGAGGATATGATTGAAAGAGGCGAAATATCTCGTGACGAAGCGCATATGCATCCTAACAAAAACTTAATCACACGCGCAATCGGCACGAGTGCCCATGAGCCGCCGGACATATTTTTACTCAATCTTAAACCGGGAGAATATATTCTGCTTTGCAGTGACGGTTTTTCTAACCTCGCTTCCGAAAATGAGATTTTTACCCGGCTAAAAAAAGGCAAGCCCGTAAAAAATAGTTGTGAGGCTTTTATGAATCTTGCACTTTCACGCGGAGCACCTGATAATGTTACAGTTGTTATATACAAGAAACAGGGAGGACTGTAAATGGAATTTGGCGATAAGTATATTGGCAGAATTCTCGATAACAGATACGAGATTATAGAACTCATAGGAGCAGGGGGCATGGCATATGTGTATAAGGCACGCTGTCATCGCCTCAATAGACTCGTTGCCATTAAAATCTTAAAAGAAGAGCTTTCAGGTGACGAAGAGTTTCAACGACGTTTTTACACAGAGTCTCAAGCCGTAGCCATGTTGTCTCATCCGAATATTGTCGCTGTTTACGATGTCAGCCGTAGCGGCAGTACAGAATACATCGTTATGGAGCTCATCGAAGGCATCACCTTAAAGCAATACATCAACAGAAAGGGACTCCTCAACTGGAAAGAGGCATTGCACTTTGCATCGCAGATTACAAAGGCGTTGACTCACGCACATTCCAGAGGCTTAATTCACCGTGATATTAAGCCGCACAATATCATGATTTTAAAAGACGGCAGCGTCAAAGTTGCTGATTTTGGCATTGCCAGATTGCTTTCTGTGCAAAATACACTCACACAAGAGACACTCGGCTCCGTCCACTATATTTCACCGGAGCAGGCAAAAGGCGGTCAGGTTGATGCCAGATCGGATATATACTCTGTGGGCGTTGTCATGTATGAGATGCTGACCAGTCGCTTGCCATTTGTCGGTGATACTCCGGTATCGGTTGCTATTCAGCATATAAGCGCAATTCCGCTAAGACCTCGTGATATAAATCCGGACATACCCGCAGGGCTTGAAGAAATCACCATGCATGCAATGGAGCCGGATGTTATGCTAAGATTTGCATCGGCAGATGAAATGCTCAGTGATTTGGAAGATTTTCGCAGAAATCCGGGAATTGTATTCAACTATGCCATGTCAAATCCCGCTGAGAGACAATCTGCTGACATAGGTTCGCCATACGAAACCAGATATATACCAAAAGATGCAATAAACGCTTCGGATGTCAGGACGAGCAGATCTATGCAGCCTGCCATATCAACACGCCCGAGAAATGACTTGTCTCCCGAAGAGTACCGTGATGCGAAAAGAAGATCCGGTAGCACCGCCACTCTGGTCGGAATCTTTGCAGTTGTGATATTTGTTGTAGTATTGCTCGCAATTTTTGTATTCCCTTCAATCAACGAATGGTTAAATCCGGCTGACGAACAGACCACAATACCGGACTTTGTCGGTCGCAGATTTGACGATATACGACTTAGCGATGATTACTTTGACTTGTACGTATTTGACCCCATTTTTGAGCCAAATAACGATGTTGCTGAAGGCGTGGTTATCTCACAAGACCCGGCGGCTGCCAGAGTTCGCGCTTACCCGCGCCCCGGTGAAAGAATCAGAGTGAGACTCTGGATTTCCTCCGGTGATGAGCCACCGGCGGAGATGCCTGACCTACGTGGTTTGCACTATGTCGAAGCGAGAAATCGACTTATCAACATGCAACTAAGCCTTCAAATTGAATCAGAACCCGTCGCAGGTGAGGAACCTAGAGGCACTGTAATTGAAACGCTTCCGAGAGCAGGAGATGCATTGGCGCGAGGTAATCAGATTATTATCAGATACAGTTTGGGTCCTGAGGACATCACCGTTGTGATACCGGATATGGTTGGCAGTACGGAAGCAGCGGTTAATGCTGCGTTTGCTGAGCTAGACCTTGTTATGGAAGTTTCACGATTTGAATCTGCCGATCCGGAAGGTACGGTAACATTCATAGCTCATGTTGGAGCCACAGTTTCTCGAGGTACACGAGTCGCTGTGCATGTATCAACAGGCCCTCCTGCTACCCCGGAACCAACTCCAACGCCTGAACCGGAACCAACTCCAACACCAACTCCAACCCCGCCTGACCCGACACCAACACCGCCTCCGGAACCACCACCCGACCCCCCGGTCGATCCAGGTGAGCCGGGCGAACCCTAAGGGTACAGACACATGGCAAAAGGGATTATCTATAAAGCTATGAGTGGATTTTACTATGTGAAATCCACTCATGAGGTGGCTGAGTGCAGGGCACGCGGCCGCTTTCGTCTTTGTAAAAGCTCTCCTCTGGTCGGCGATATAGTAAATTATACCCTCACCGAGCAGGGGAAGGGCATAATCTCCGAAATATTACCCAGAAAAAATGTTTTAGTCAGGCCGCCTATAGCAAATATAGATAAACTCGTTATGATTGTATCCGCTGCAATACCGGTCACTGACAAATTTTTAATTGATCGGATGGTCGCTATATCGACAACTAATGGCTGTGAGCCGGTGATTTGTATAAACAAGATAGACTTAGACCCTGCCGATGAGCTCTTCGATATATACACCGGCTCAGGATTTGACGTTGTGAGAACATGTGCAACCTGTGGTGAAGGTATAACGGAGCTTACAGAGCTGATAAAAGGAGCCATATGTGCTTTTACCGGTAATTCTGGGGTAGGGAAGTCAAGTATTCTAAATGCGATAGACCCCAACTTTAAAATAACAATCGGTGATATAAGTAAGAAATTAGGCAGAGGTAGGCATACTACCAGGCATGTTGAACTCTACGAGCTATCATGCGGGGCACTCATTGCTGATACACCGGGATTTTCCGCATTTGATACAGGTCATATTGCAGATAAAGATGAGTTGCATTTTTTATTTAGGGAATTTGAGCCGCATATAGGCGAATGTAAATTCTTAGACTGCGCACATATGGATGAGCCGGACTGTGCCATTTTGAAAGCCATTGATGAACGCAAAATACACAAATCGCGTTATGAGAGTTACCGACGCCTGTATAAACAGGCGCTTGAGTACAAAGAGTGGGAACACAAGTGAGTAAAGTGAGAGGAATGACCATAAAATGAAAAGAGCATCATGTATTTTTTCACGATTTTTTGCTGTGCTTATAGTCACCGTGCTGTTGCTTGCTTTTTTTTCCGGTAATAGTTCTTTGGCGGTTGAGGTTGCCGACGAGATTATCACTTCAGCGGCGGCCATTGTAATCGACTTTGATACAGGTCTTGTCATTTTCGAATATAACGCACATGAGCAGAGAGTCCCGGCAAGCATGGCAAAAATGATTGCTGCTTACATAGTTCTTGATGCGATTAGTGATGGTATTATAAGTTTTGACACTTTGGTGCCGACAAGCGCAGAAAATACGGCATTTTCTAGGGTGAGAGCTTATTCTAACATTGTTATGCCCACAGGGTCAGCCTTTACTGTTCGGGAGCTAATGGAAGCCGCCGTTGTGCGCTCTGCCGGTGCTGCCACGGTTCAAATGGGCGAGGCGGTGTTTGAAACCGAAGAAGCTACGGTTGCCGCAATGAATGAGAAGATGAGAGAACTCGGCATTGAAGCTGCTTTGTTCGATAGCTGGGGTAGATCGCCTCTCAATATGATTTCTGCACATGGCATGGCAGAGGTCACCAGGTCAATGATTAACAGCCACCCGGTTATATTGGAGATTACTTCGATGGAAACTATCGAGTTTGACGGTAATTCGTTTAATAATACAAACTTTTTGCTGGGCGAATATGAAGGCATTGACGGGTTTAAGACAGGGTTTACAAATCCCGCCGGCTGGTGTTTCACAGGCACGGCGGTTCAAAACGGGAGAAGAATTATTGCTGTAACCATGGGTTCATTGCACGGTGAGCGTTTTAACGATACGCGTATTTTGCTTGATTACGGTTTTAATAACGTCGGTACTGTTATAACTCGGCAAATTATGAGCGAGATGTCGGTAAACACTCCACATGCCGAAATCGGCAGTCCGTTCATTCCTATCCCATACTTTAATGTCGAACTGGCGGAACACTTTACGCTCCGAGAGCTTGCGATTATTTTGAATGAAAGTCACAATCGCAGATGATGGGAAGTTTATCCCCAGCGCCGAAGGGTTTACGCCAGATTTATTTTTTATAGCTCGACAGGGGGGAGAGCTTGGCTGCTTCTCGCAGGCTGCTGTTTTCAATGTGCGTATATATTTGTGTGGTGTTGAGGTGTTCGTGCCCCAAAAGTTCCTGGAGCGTTCTGACGTCAACGCCGCTTTTTAACATCAAAGTCGCCGCCGTGTGGCGGAGTTTATGTGATGAATATTTTGTGCTGTCCAGCCCAGCGGCAAGCAGATGTTTTTTTACCAGATTGTGTATTGTAGATGTGCTTATTCTGGTGCGCCTTTTTGATAGAAATAGTGCGCGGTTGTCTATTGGAGCTTGGTTTTTCCTTACTTGCAAATAGCTGTTTATAGCTGCGGCGCTGGCATCATTTAAGTATACTATACGTTCCTTGTTTCCCTTACCGAGTACACGCACAGAGTCCTCGCGTAAATCTGTCAGATTGAGTCCGGCAAGCTCCGATATTCTGAGTCCGCAATTGAGGAATATTGTCAAAATGCAAAAATCACGTTCGCGATTCGGTCCGTCAACACTATCAAGCAGCTTAACGCTTTCATCGAGGCTCAGAAAGCGCGGCAGAGATTTTCTGAGTTTTGGTGAATCAAGGTCTGCAACAGGGTTTTCACTGAGTCGGTTATTATTAGATTTAAGCGTGAGATATTTATAGTAGGAGCGTATTACGGCCGTTTTACGCGCCCTTGCCGCAGGACCGAGTCCGTATTCAGTATTGCGGCTGTTTTTTCTCTTTGGTCTGTCTCTGGATAGGAATGTAAGATATTCATAGACATCGGTAATTGTTACAGACTTTACAAAGTTAAAGTCGATATCCATTATAGAGATTTCTTCATATGGCGTTTCCGACGGTACAATACCTCTGTAAACTTTAAGAAAGCGAAAAAACATACGCAGGTCAAGAAAATACTCGTCAATGGTTTTCTTAGAGTGCCCTTTAATAGTCTCGTGGTAAAACAGAAACTCACGAATAATCTCAGGCGTTTCATTTCTATAGTCCATTTGCAAAATCACCTCACACTACAACGTTATAACATTTCGTTATAAGCGATTACACTTTGTTATAACGGATTTTTGTCACGGGGCCGTTTTTTGTCCTGCCCAATTCAACAAAATCTTTATTTTGTTGAATAATGCATGTAAAAAAATTTACTACAACTACACAAAATAAAGACTTTTTAACCGTTAACTACCCTACTAGTATAACCCATGTATCTTGTGTTGTCAATACTTTT